>Ga0193956_1000233_pt1 | contig 26849 bp, 10 predicted proteins | sample BB_7_MG_FD_140358 | JGI IMG/M metagenome (GOLD analysis project Ga0193956, IMG submission 140358) | Microbial mat bacterial communities from the Broadkill River, Lewes, Delaware, United States - BB_7_MG | ecosystem: Environmental > Aquatic > Freshwater > River > Microbial mats | place: USA...
ATTTTTATCCTAATTTTTTATTATTGTATATATTACAACTTTATATTAAAATCTTTTCTTTTTGATATTCTAAATAAATATATAATCTATATGTCTTATTTTCCCAACCTACTAAAAACATCAAAACACCCAATATCCATCTTCGAAAAAGCAAACCACTTCTTACCCAAGTCCTTCAAACTAGCACCAATATGATAAACAGCTTCACTATCAAGTATCAGAAACCTATCATGTGAGTTTTTAAATATTTTGATAGAGATATTGTTATACTGAGTATTGTATTTATCCAAGTCTAGTTTGAGTTGCTTTGATATAGAAGATGTATAGATAGTTACTTTGATATCTGGTACCTTGCTAAAAAGAGTAAGAGTAGTATCATCGATATAATTATCTATAAGTATAATACTCTCTTTTGCTTCCCTTATCAAATCAGCTACATAAAGTATACGCATCAAAAACTTGACCATCGTAAAATATACCTTGAGTTGGTTTAATTTGTTTATCTTCAAGTGCATCAAAAAGTTTATCAAACTTTTCATCTGATTTTATTTCATAACCTATTTGTCGTTTCTCTATAGTTTCTATCTTTTTAAAAAGATCATTGTTTGATGATATAAATTGCTTCATATTTACAAAAGCTCTCATTATTTGTACACTTCTATTTATTGCTATATCACTTTTTAAAATTGCACTTAACATTGATACACCTTGCTCAGTAAAAACATGAGGATTTATATATGAATGTTTTAAGTTTTGCAACTGGTAACAATTTGTTACCAGTTCATTTTTCTCATTATCATTGAGCTGAAATCTAAAATCTTCTGGAAATCTTTTTATATTTCTTCTTATAGATTGATTAAATGTTTTTGTTTCTATATTATAAAGCTCTGCTAAATCTTTATCTAACATAACAGACAAACCTCTAATATTAAAAATCTTATCTTTTATATTATCTTCATCTATAATTGTAAGTTCATTCATATTTTTACACCTCTTTCAATTTCCCCAAAATCTTAACCATAGCCAAAGTATCCAATTTGCAATACTCCAAAAGTGCATCTCTCATTTTCTCTTTCTCTTCATCTTCTAGTTGACTCATATTTGCAAAGGCGTTCATAGCTTGAGTTCCATTTTGAACTCCATCTAATTCTTTATATGCCTGCGCCATGTCAGGTACTAGTGCAGGGAGTACATATTTTATAGAATAGCTTCCATTCATATCAGGAGTTTGGTAGTCTTTATTTCTAAATGGAATCATTAAGTCATCTATATTTGAGCTTATTGATAGTAAGTGAGAGCTATATTCTTCAAAACTAGAAGCAAGTTTTTGTATCACACCTTTTTCAAAGCTCATATTGTATGTCAAAACTGTTACATCTTTTGGTATATCCTCACATAGTCTTTGTGCTATTTGTATTCTAGGGTCAATTCCCTCTTGGGCTAAGAACTCTTTATGTTCTAAATCTCCATTTTCATGTTCGATATGAATAGAGTATTGGAACGGAATTTGTTCAAACGGTTTGATCCCGTTAAATTGGGGAATTGCTTGTTGAAAAGTTTCAAAATCCAAATGATAAATAGGATATGATAGTGATGATACAAAGTCTTTTATTTTTTCTTCGTTTATATATGTTTGTTTTGATTTGTAGTTTTGGACTGCTTTTTCTTGATTTTGGGTCATCTCAAAAGTATCTGGAATATCATCTATATTTACTATACCATTTTCATAAAGTTCTTTTTGTTTTTTGCTTCCTAGGTTAAAGATATTGAATATTGAATACTCTGGAATCTTTGCTTGTATATTCCAACAATACTCTTTTGCATCACAATCGTATGGTTTTTTACAGTATTTATCTATATCTATTTTTGGTTCTTTATTTGGATTGGATAAGTAGTGATTAAATCCATTTAATCTATTTGGAATATCAGTTTGTAAACTAAGAGTTTCATTTGTAACATCAACTATTGTAAATAGCTCATCTAAATTCAAATAGTCATCTCTCATATAGTTGTTGTTTATATGTACAATATTTGCAGTTTTTATTTTAAATCCGAGGTTTTGGAGTACGTAGTATTGGATTGAAACATCATGTAGATAAATATCTTTGACTGCAGTTGAACTTTTAACTTCATAGATACTCACTCCATCTGTATCATTATGTAAGATATCAACCATCACTAATATCCCCTCATACTCAAAAGTTGCTTCATAAATATTTTGGATACCATTATCTAAGTATTCTTGAGTAGTTGCTATCATTTGTGCATAATCTTTTGTATAAGATACCTCTTTTCCATTTGGAAAAAGTTCGCATGCTATTTCACCTACAAAGTTACCTGTTTCAAATACACCTCTAGCTTGATCATTTGGCAATGTTAGCACTTCGCTTTTATATTTTTTAAGCCAAAGTGATTTTGGACACTGAATCCCTCTTGTGTATAAAGATTTTGATAAGTTCATTTGAGACTCCTTTTCAGTATGATATCAAATAAGTGTCACATCTAGCGTCACAGTTTTTATAAATTTTGAAATTTGTTGATTTGGATAGATTAAAAATGAGATTTTGTATCACTTATGCAAGTTAAGTGATACAGATTAAAAAAGCTAAAAACTACTTATGAATAATATTCTTTTTTACTTTGAGTCGAATATAAAATAAAATACCAATAACTAGAAGTGATAGTATTGAGATGATAATTATTTGAAGATATTGTTTTATCATATCTTGATTTTCTCCAATAAAGTATCCCAATACAGTTAAAATAACTACCCAAATACCAGCACCAAGTGAAGTGTAAAGTGAGAATTTCCAGATATCCATTTTTGCAAGTCCTGCAGGAAGTGAGATATATTGTCTTACTGCTGGAATTAGTCTTCCACTAAATGTAGATATATGACCATGTTTTGCAAAAAATGTTTCCATCTTTTCTAGAGTTTCTTCCTTGATAAGTACATATTTACCCCACTTAGCTAAAAATCTTCTACCAAATTTTAGTGCTAAATAGTAGTTGAAAACTGCACCTGCTAAACTTCCTGCTATTCCTGCTCCAATAGCAAGAAATATATTCATCTCACCTTTACTAGCTAAATAACCAGCTGGAACCATAACTACTTCTGATGGAAAAGGGAAAAATGAACTCTCTAAAAACATCATGATAAAAATACCACCATATCCTAAAACTTCAACTGTATCAACTATCCAACTTACAATATCATGTAACATATATTTTATATCCCTTATATTTCGTATTATTAACGAATCATATCATAAGCATCCTCAAAATAGTTGTCTTTTTATAAGTATTTGTTTATCTAATTTATTTTGCAATAACTAAATTTGTTAAAAATCTTTTCTTCTATATAAGTTGATTTTGAAGGTGCAAATAGTAAATTTGCAAATACATCTAACTCAATATTATAATATTCAACTAAACTATTGTCTTTATACTTTATATGAAGAGAACTATTTTTTTCATCATATCCTATAGTGGAAATGCTCTCACTGTTTATTGGCATCATATCTATCATAATTTATCTCCTTAAATAGGTCTTTATTCTATATGATACAACTAAAGTGTCACAAGTACTGTCACAGTTTTTACAAATTTTGACATTTTTTGATTTTTTTGTAGTATTTTGATGAATTTTTTAAGATTTTATGAAAAGTAGGGGAAAATATAAAGAATTAATATTTTCCCCTATGAACTATTTTGAGCTAGTTACTCTTGATAATATGATACCAAATATTTTAAATTCTTTGTCTCCTAGATAATATGGTTTCCACCATTTTATTGCAGTTGGTACAGTTATGTTTAGTAAAAATAGTGTTGAAATAAGTATATAAAATTGTTCCAAATCTATAATATGATTTTGAGTATAGGCAATATTTATAACAATAAATGCTAACTCTGCACGTCCTAGCATCCCCAATCCTACCATGACACTTTGATGCCATTTGTATCTACCTGTAAATTTTGCGGCTAAACTTGCAGAAACAACTTGAAGTATAAGAACACTAAAAAATAATACCAATACAGGAACTAATACTTTTGATAAAACTTCAAAATTAAATAATAGTTTTGTCCCTAACATCACAAAGAAAATAGGGCCAAATATAGTGAATGCAAGATGATCTATAACTATCTTTGCATCTTTTTTATGTGATTTTAGTTTGTTATGGGTGTGTACATTAAAATACTCACCTTTTAGAAATAGTCCAGCAAAATAAGCTCCAATAGCAGGATGAAATCCAAATCTATCGGCAATTGCGCCAAATGTCATAGCTACAAATATCATAATAAGTGGGGTGAACTTTCCCTCTTGTGTTGTAAGTAGTTTTCTGATACCAGTTAATTTTCTGATTTTTACAGCAATACGAAAAAATATACCATGTTTTTTATCTTTTTCATGTGCTAAAGAATCTGGAAACAATACAAGTCCAATAAATGCAATAATAGAAAAGAACATGATTACTTTTACTATAACTATAGATATTTGGTTGATATCTACTGTTGTAGCTCCTGATTGTGTACTTAAAACTATTGGTATGAGTATTGATAAACCTATTAATGATAGTATATCATCTACAACAGCAGCTGTCATAATTGCAGTTGAAGCAGTAGAACGATGAAGATTTTCTTCTCTTAAACTAACCATGGTTAGACTTACAGCAGTTGCTGTCATAGTGAGACCCCAAATCATCTGTGAGCTAAAATCAAATCCAAATAACCCAGCAGTATAAAATCCTGCCATAAAAGGGAAAAGTGCTCCAATAGTTGCAATACCCATACTTCGTTTTAGTCCTTTCATAAAGTGACTAAAATCTTCATCAAATCCAAGCGCAAACATAACAAAAACAATACCCCATTCTCCAATTGATTCTAGTATCGCATTGTGTTCTGGTAGTACCCCAATATTCACTCCAATAGCTCCAAATACAATTAACCATAAAACATCAACTGTTGATGTTTTTGCTGAAAATATTTTTGATAATACAACCAAAAATAGTATCACTGCAGAGTATGTCCATAATTCGTGATGCATAATAACTCCTTCTTATATTTAGTAGTTTATCATACTTTTCATAATTATATAAAATGTTTATCTTTTTTTATTTTGAATGATAACAAAAAAGTTTATTCTTCCAATTTAACCACATTTTAATCATCATTTAGATAGACTCTATCCAACTTATTTTCATATATAAAAAAGGAACAAGATGGGTTGTAATTTAGATAAATTAACTTCTTTTAAGGACAATTGTGGATTTGGATTGGTTGCACATTTAAAAAATGAGCAAACACATCAAAATTTAGAAGATGCAATAACATCCTTAGAAAGAATGATGCATAGAGGTGCGGTAGCTGCCGATGGGAAGAGTGGAGATGGAAGTGGTTTACTTTTATCTATGCCAGATGAGTTTATGCGAAAAGTTGCAATGCATGGTGGAGTTGATTTACCAAAGCAATATGCAGTTGCATTTGTATTTGCAAAAGATGAGGATCAACTTGAAATCTTTAGAAACTACTGTGATAAGAATGATTTAAAAGTAGTTTTAAATAGAGAAGTACCAGTTGATACTACAGCATTAGGTGAACAAGCTTTATCAATTTTGCCAAAGATGGTTCAATTATTTGTAGTGCCTAATACACTGGTATCTTCAAAAAGATTTGAAGCGATGTTATATCTGGCTCGTAAAGAATCAGAACATCACTTAAAAGATGAAGAAGACTTTTATATTCCAACATTTAGCTCAAAAGTAATTGCTTATAAAGGGCTAGTGATGCCTACAACTATTAAGCAATTTTATATAGATCTTAATGATGAAGACTTTAAAATTTCATTTGCTTTATTTCATCAGCGATTTTCAACAAATACATTACCAAAATGGAGACTTGCACAACCATTTAGAGGGATTGCTCATAATGGTGAGATAAACTCTATTGAGGCAAATAGATTTAATGTTGAAGTGAAAACTGAAGCTATAAAATCAGATATATTTACTGATGAAGAATTAAGTAGAATCTTTCCTATCTTACAACAAGGTGGAAGTGATAGTGCTAGTTTAGATAATATGTTTGAGTTTTTAATGGTAAATGGTATGGACTTCTTTAAAGCAGCTCGTAGCCTAGTACCTGCACCTTGGCAAAATGCACCACATATGGACAGTGATTTAAGAGCATTTTATGAGTATAGTGCTATTAGATTTGAAGCTTGGGATGGACCAGCGGCTGTATCATTAACAGATGGTAGACATGTCGGTTGTCTTATAGACAGAAATGGACTAAGACCATCTAAGTATTTTGTGACAAAAGATGATAGAGTATTTATTACAAGTGAGTACGGAACTGTATTAGTTGATGAAGAGGATATCATAGATAGAGGGAGACTTCAATCTGGTCAAATGATTGCATTAGACTTACAAAATGGATCACTTCTAAAAAATGATGATATCAATGATTATTTAAAATCTACTCAAAACTATGAGAAGTGGTTAACTTCAAATATGAACTACTTGCAAGAATATGTAGAAGATACATTTTTAAATTTAGGTGATTATCAATTTGATGATATTGAAAAAAGACAAAAATATGCAAATATCACTTATGAAGTATTGGATCAGATGATTATTCCAATGGCTGATGATGGAAAAGAACCAACTGGTTCTATGGGTGATGATACTCCACTTGCCTGTTTCTCTCAAATATCTAGAAACTATACAGATTATTTTAGACAAAAGTTTGCTCAAGTAACAAACCCACCAATTGATCCATATAGAGAAAAAGTTGTTATGTCTTTAAATACTGGTATTGGTCATGCATATAATATGTTAGATGACAATGCTCAACATAGTAAAAGAATAAAAGCCGCATCTCCAATTTTAATGAAAGAAAAATTTGATGTTTTATATTCATTTGGTGATGACAACTCTTCAAGATATGATGCAGATTATAAAAATAGAATATTTAGTACAACATATGAAACTGATTTAGAAAAAAGTATTGAAGCTCTTTATGATCAGGTTAAGTCTGCTATATTAAATGACAAAGTTAGTGTTATAATCTTAGATGATAGAGAGATTAACGAGAGCAAAAAAATCATACCTATGATTTTTGCAATTGGGTATATCAATCATCAGTTAGTAAAAGATAATATTAGAGGTACTGTATCAATTATTGCAGTTTCAAGTGAGATATATGATCCTCATAGTGCGGCTGTATTATTTGCATTTGGTACATCTATGATATATCCATATATGATGTATTCTTCAATTATATCTTTTTATGAAAGAAGAAGACTATCTACTTATGAATTGCAAAATAAATTAAAAAATTCTGCAAAAGCTATGGGTGCAGGGTTACTTAAAATTATGTCTAAAATGGGAATTGCAACTATTTCATCATACAGAAACTCTTCATTATTTGATATTGTTGGTTTTAGTGATGAGATTTGTAATGATTGTTTTACTCATGCAAATAGTGACTTAGCTGGTCTTGGATATGAAGATATCGAGAAAAAGATTCAAGCTTCACATTTTGATGCATACCACAACGATAAAACAATGTTCCCTCTAAATATGGGTGGATTTTATAAATATATTGATGGTGATGAGTATCATGATTATGGTCCTGCTGTTACAAAAGCTATGCATAACAAAAATGCTACACCTGAGGAAAGTATTACAGACTTTAAAGGTCTAAAAAAACTTGTTGAGGGTCGTGGTCAAAAGTTTATTCGAGATTTCTTTAAATTTACTAGTGATCAAAAACCAATCTGTAAAGATGACGTTGAACCAAAAGAAGATATATTTAAAAGATTTGCCGCTGCGGCTATGTCTTGTGGATCAATCTCTATTGAAGCACATGAAGCAATTGCTGAAGCTATGAATACAATTGGAGCTAAATCAAACTCAGGTGAGGGTGGTGAAGATCCAGCTAGATTTAATACTATTAAAAACTCTAAGATTAAACAAATTGCTTCTGGTAGATTTGGTGTAACTCCTGGATATTTAGTAAACTGTGAAGAGTTACAAATCAAACTTGCGCAAGGTGCAAAACCAGGTGAGGGTGGTCAACTTCCAGGTGCTAAAGTAACTGAGATGATTGCAAAATTAAGACATACAACACAAGGTGTTACTCTTATTTCTCCACCTCCTCATCATGATATTTATTCTATTGAGGATTTAGCACAGTTGATTTTTGATTTAAAACAAATAAATCCAAAAGCTATTATTACTGTTAAATTAGTTTCAACTATTGGTGTTGGTACAATTGCTGCTGGTGTTGCTAAGGCATATGCTGATAAGATTATTATCTCTGGTGCTGATGGTGGTACTGGGGCTGCTCCACTTACTTCTATTAAGTATACTGGAAATCCATGGGAAATGGGTCTTTCTGAAGCACACAATGCACTAAAAGCAAATCATCTAAGAGGTCAAGTTGAGCTTCAAACTGATGGTGGACTAAAAACTGGTATTGATGTTGTAAAAGCAGCTATGCTTGGTGCTGAGTCTTATGCATTTGGTACAGCCGCACTTACTCTTCTTGGTTGTAAAATACTTAGAATTTGTCATACAAATAAATGTTCAGTTGGAGTTGCAACTCAAGATGAAGAGTTAAGAGAGAAATTCTCAGGAACTGTAGCAAGACTTATCTCTTACTTCGAATTTTTAGCAGAAGATGTTCGAGAAATATTAGCCGCGCTTGGTTATTCAAAAATTGAAGATATTATTGGTAGAAGTGATTTATTAGAAGTTGTAGATTCTGAATTTGCTAAGAAATTTGACTTTCAAAATATTTTAAGAAAAATTGATGGTATAGATACTTGTCAAGTTGAATCTAACGTACCATTTGATAAAAATGAAGATTCTCATAGAATCTTACGAAAAGTTGTAAATACTATAGAAAATCCATCTCAACCAGTTGTAATTAACTCAAAGATTTCAAATCTAAATAGAAGTTTTGGTACTTTATCTTCTGGACACATTGCAAAAAAATATGGTGATGCTGGACTTCCTGAAAATACAATTACATATAATCTTACAGGTGTTGCTGGACAATCATTTGGAACATTCTTAAGTAAAGGTATCACAATCAATCTTGATGGTGTAGCAAATGACTACGTTGGAAAAGGTATGAATGGTGGTAAAATTGTTATTAAACCACAACTTCAAGGATGTGACTATGCAGGTGCAGGAAATACATGTCTATATGGAGCAACTGGTGGTAAACTTTATGTAAGAGCTGCTGTTGGTGAGAGATTTGCTGTTAGAAACTCTGGATGTATAGCTGTAGTAGAGGGAACTGGTGATAGTGCTTGTGAATATATGACAGGTGGTATTGTTGTAATCTTAGGAAAAACAGGTATTAACTTTGGTGCTGGTATGACTGGTGGATTATCTTTTGTATACGATAAAGATAGAGAATTTATTGATAATATGAACCAAGAACTAATTGAAGCACTTAGAATTGATACAGATGATACTGAGTTAGAAAGAATTTATCTTAAAAATACACTAAGAGATTATGTAGCTCATACTCAATCTAAAAATGCACAGTATATATTAGATCACTTTAGATCAGAAATTAGAAACTTCTGGATGGTTAAACCAAAAGATATGAAAGTTTTACCATTAAATCCAGATGAGGGAGATTAAGAGATGTTAAATTTTACAAAAGTTGATAGAAATAACCCTTCTAAAAGAGGGGTTATGGAGAGAATCACAGACTTCAAAGAAGTTTATAATGTGTTTGATAAACATAAAGCAAGAGAACAAGCAGAAAGATGTATAGGTTGTGGAGACCCTTATTGTCACAATAAGTGTCCATTACACAATATCATTCCTGCTTGGCTTAAACAAACTGCATCAAAAGATTTAGAGCTTGCTTTCAATATCTCAAATGAAACATCTCCTTTCCCTGAAATTTTAGGAAGAATTTGTCCTCAAGATGTTCTTTGTGAAGGTGATTGTACTTTAAATGAAACTCATGGAGCTGTTACAATTGGTGCTGTTGAAACTCATATTAGTGAAACTGGTTTTGATAAAGGCTTAACTCCTAAGTTTTCATCTAAAAAGATTGGTAAAAAAGTAGCTATTATAGGAAGTGGACCTGCTGGTATATCTGCGGCTACTTTTCTTTTAAGAGAAGGTGTTGATGTTGATATGTTTGAAAGAGCTCCAACTGCTGGAGGACTTTTAACTTATGGAATCCCTGGATTTAAGCTTGATAAGCATAGAGTTCAAAGAAGAATTGATTGGTTAGTTGAAGCTGGTATGACTTTACATACAAATTGTGAAATAGGTAGAGACAAGTCTTTTGAAGAGTTGGAAAACTCTTATGATGCTGTATTCTTAGGAATTGGTGCAACAAAAGGTAGAAAACCTGGAATTGATGGTGAAAACAATGATAACGTTTATTTAGCTATGGATTTTTTATCTGCTATTCAAAGAAGAAACTTCAACGAAAGTGTTGAAAACTTTATTGATGTAAAAGATAAAAATGTTGTAGTTATAGGTGGTGGAGATACTGCTATGGATTGTTTACGAACATCTGTACGTGAGGGTGCAAAATCTGTTAAATGTCTTTACCGACGTGATCAAGCTAATATGCCTGGAAGTAAAAAAGAGGTTGTTAACTCTAAAGAAGAGGGTGTTCATTTTATATTTAATGTAAGTCCAAAATCTATTGATCAAAATGGTGTAAATGTTGTAACAACACAAATGACTGCACCAGATGAAACTGGAAGACAAAGTGTAAAAATCAATGAGGGAAGTGATTATATAGAACAAGCTGATATTATAATTATGGCTTTAGGTTTTGAACAAGAAGTACCATCATTTTTAGCTACAGCAAACTTAGAATTAGATAAATGGAATGGTATCAAAACTAATGATAAACATCAAACATCAAATGCTAAAATTTATGCTGGTGGTGATGGTGTAAGAGGTGCTGATTTAGCAGTAAGAGCTGCCGCTGATGGAAAAGCCGCTGCGAAAGCCATCGTTAATAGTTTTTAATAGATTAATATATGTATGCTGTTGAGTTCCTTTTAAACAATGGAGCAGATGTAAATACTCGTGATGAAAAAGGATTTACTCTGCTTATGTTTTTAGTAACTCATCAAGATACCTCTTTAATAGCATATATAATTAAAAAAGGGGCTAGAGTAAACGACACTAGTTTATGTGGTTTAACTGCCCTTGATTATGCTGTAAAAGAAAATAACCTAGAGATTGTTACATTGTTGGTTGATAATGGTGCAGTTATTACTGATAGTAGTTATATGTTAGCTATCAGAAAACGTTTTAAAAGAATTATCACTTATTTTGATAGTTTTGATGAAAACAAACAAATATTTTTAAGATAAAGATTAAACAATGAGTGAAATAGAGACATTATTAAGAAGTGGTGCAGATGCGAATACTAAAGATATAAAGGGTTTTTCTTTATTGATGAGTTATTCTAAAACAAATGATTTAGATGCAATTCGTTCTTTATTAGAATATGGAGCATCAATTAATGATAAAGACCATCTTAGTTTTGCTGCTTTAGACTATGCAATTGAAGCTAAAAATTTACCAGCTATAGAGCTATTGGTTAAAAATGGTGCTAAAGTTACAAATGATAGTTATATGTTTGCAGTGAGAAAAAATGAAAAAGAGATAATTGATTTTTTTGATAGTTTAGACCCAGATAAACATATATTTTTAAAAAAGAAAAATAGGTAAATAAAGAGTTGGCTTATATAAAATTAAATAAACAAGCTTTATTTAGTAATCTAGATTATTTTTCATCTATATGTACTAAAGAAAAAATATCAGTAGCTTTAAAAGACAATGCTTATGGGCATGGAATCGATCAGATTGCATCTATGTTACAAGAATATGGAATTAAACATGTTTTTGTAAGAGATATGTATGAAGCAAATATTGCGAAAAATTATGGTTTTGAAACTATTTTAGTTCTTTATGATATTCCTGAATATAAAGATAATGATGTTGTTATATCTATTAATTCACTTGAGTTATTGTCTCAGATTCCAAAAGAGAGTAAAGTTGAATTAAAAATAGATACAGGTATGCACAGAAATGGTGTATCTTTCAAAGAGATACAAAAGGCATGTACAATTATTCAAGAAAATAATTTAATATTAAATGGTGTATTTACCCATTTTTGTTGTTCTGATGAAAAAAATAATAATACAGCATATCAAGAGAAACGTTTTTTAGATGCAGTTGCTGAAACAAAAAAATATGTATCAAAAGATTTTAGAATCCATTGTGCTAATAGTGCAGGTGCACATAAAGTGAATATGTCAAAATATAATCTTGCTAGAATAGGAATAGGGGTATATGGTTACTTAGATTTAGAAGAAGAAAAAAACTTGCAACCTGTATTGTCTCTTCATGCAAAAAAGATAGCTACACAATCTTTACTTATGGGGGATAGTGTTGGTTATGGTAGCAAAGCATATAGAGTAGCAAATGATACTATTGTGTCTAACTATGATGTTGGTTATGGAAATGGTCTTTTTAGATGCAGTGAAAATAAAATCGGATATATATCTGATGGTCGGCAAATATTAGGACGAATTTCAATGGATAGTTTTTCTACTTTTGGAAATGATAAAGAGGTTTGTGTTTTTGATGATGTTACATCTTTAGCAAATACTCATACTACAATAAAATACGAAATTCTCACTAATTTAAAAGCGAATATAAAAAGGGTAATTGTTTAACAATTACCCTTTTTTCTTTTTTTAGAAATCAGTCTGTGTTTCTGGTATCTCTTCATTTATAAATACAGATACTCCTGAGTTTGAATATTCTGTAAATTCTGTATCTTGACCATCCACTTCAATTGTTGTAGTAGTGGCTGATTTTTCCCAATCTGCTTCTTTACTAAAGTCTATAATGTCCCCATCATCTTTGATAAATACTAAGTCATTTTCCTCATCAGTCATATCTATAACAGAATCTAAATCAATTTGAATATTTTGATCTATATCATTATCCATATCAATTACAGCAATATCATCAGTTAATTCAATTTGAGATAAATCTACATCATCTTTATCATCAAGAACAAATGCATCAAGTACTTCTCCATCTTTAACCACATCAGCTGTATCATTTACATCTACTGTTGTTGTTTGTGTTGTACTTGTACTATCTATCCCTTCAATTGGATTGTTTGAACTATCTACTTCAACAGATGTATATGTAATATTTATATCTGTAGAGCCATTGAAATCAACTGGTGGTAATATTTGTAAGTCTTCAAATTCACTTTGAGTCATAGTTATTGCACCAGTTGTTGTTTGTCCATCAGGATGGATTGAGTTATCAACAGTTCCATCTTCATTTACAATTACAATTTTTATACTATTGTTACCATCAGATTGAGCTAATGATGAACCATCTGAATCAAGGATTTTAGAACCTTCAATAATAGAAACTTCAATAGTATCTAGTTTTTCATCATCTTTACTTGGTAAAGTGATATCTAAATCCATAACCGCATCTTCATTAGAATTTCCTACTACTGTATCTACAGTTGTAACTTCATTGGCTACAAAATTATCTATTGTATTTGTACTGCTTAATGTATGTGATTCTCCAGTGCTTATCTCAGTTGCAACTGCATCAATTTGTATATTACCCTCTAAATCATCTGCATTATCTGAGCTGATCTCTATAGTTTTAACTATATCTTGGTAGTTTGGATTTTGTGCTGGGTTTAATTCAATTGAAAAATTACCCTCACTATTTGCAGTTGCTGTTTTTATCTCACCATTATCATTATATGTTACAGTTGCTCCATCTCCAAGTCCTGCTATATTGATAGTTAAGTTTTCACTTCCATCAGTATCATTTAGCTCAATCCCCTCAATTGCAACAGGTATCATAAGTCCAACAGCAGTTGCACTATAATCTCCAATTGAAACATTAAAGTCACTATCATTTGAAAAATCACTTGCAACACTTTTAACTTCAACATTTATAGTTGTAGATTCTATATCACTTGAGATATCTGTTAAGTTTCCTGCACTATCAATTGAGTGTACATTAAGTCCTAGTTCAAAGTTTCCGCTAGTATGTTCTGCTGGAATAAGATTGACATTTTGTGTATCTTCAATACTTAATCCATCCAATGTAACAGTCCCATTTGATGCTTGATACTCAACACCATTTAATTCAATAACTGAACCATCAGGTAGATCAGTAATCTGCACACTTAACGTTTCAGACCCATCAGTATCTTCCATAGATACATTTAAGTTAAGATTAATTGAGCTATCTTCATTTCCAATAGTATTTGATTCTTGAAGTGTTACTTCATTTGCAACTGGGTCTATTGTGATATTTATATCTACACTATCTTCACTCTCGTTGAATTGTTTACTAGCAACATCAAGAACTTTTGCTTCAACATGTAAGGCAAAAGTATCACTACTAAAGTGAACTTCAGGGATAAGTTCAACATCTCCAGCTTGACTTTGTGGTACAGTCCAAGTAGAGCTTCCATCTTCATTTACTTGTGCAAAACCGTGAGATAGTGTTGCACCATCTGGTACACCACTAATTTCAAGATATCCAACTTCACTTCCATCATCATCGCTTAAAGTTGAAGTAAGCCCAAGACTAATATTTTCAACTCCTTCTTTTGCCTCCAAGTCATTGTCACTTGTACTTAATGATATATCATCAACCTCAGAATCGACTTTTATTTTAAACACTTTGCTTTGATTAATAGACTCTGCATCTCCATCTTTGGCTTCTAAATCAACTTTGATATTAAATGTACCATGTGAATCTTGAGGTGCTTTAAATGTTATATCATCTAATGCATCAGCAGAAACTGTATATGTACCATCTCCATTATTTATAAATGTCTGATCTCCACTATAGTTAATCTCACCCTTGTCAGTTGTAGAGTCATATTGAGTGTTCCCATCTTCATCTTTGGAGCTTTGAACAACAGATACTGTCACTGTATCACCAACTATTGATTCGCTTCCATCGTTGTCTAATTGATTTAATACAATTCCCAAATCTATCTCAGTATCTTCTTTTCCTTGTATTGTTTCTTCTGAGTTAATATCAAATCCATCTGTAACCGCATCAACTTCAATAGATACATTTTCTTTTGTTACTATAGTTTCAGAACCATTGTCTCCTGTTGCTACTATATTTATATCTAAAGAGATATCTCCACTAAAATCATCTTGTGGATTTATAACAACTGAATCCATATCTGTAGTTACAAAAGAACCATCAGGTAGTTGAAATAATCCATCAGGATTACAGTTTGAACCATCACCATTACTATATAAATCATTTCCAGAAATAGAACCATGTTCAACATCTTGTATCACGTAAGCTACATCTCCATCAGAACTAACCTCTAGTAAATCATCATTGATATCTTGATCTTCTGTTCCAGTTACAACATTTACATCAACATCTAAAGTTGGTGAGGCAGATGTTAAATCAGTCCCTCCAACTTCATAATTTACACTAAATGTTTGAACATTTGCACTATCTTCAAGAATATCTCCTTCTGCTTCAACTACAAAAGGTGTAACTTGTAGATTTAAACTACCATCTCCTGAAGTTGGGTCTATTACTTGTATATTTGCGGTTGTTGGGTCTGTAACTATAAATGTACCATTTCCTGCATTTACAACACCTTCTCCTGTAACTGTCCAAGCTGTATTGTCTGAGTTTGAATTGTCATTTTGTATAACATAGTATTGCGACTCTGAACCATCATTATCTGTGTGAGTTACATCTGTAATAATTGAATCAACTCCAACTTCGTTTACATTACTCGAAGAATCGCTTGGAAGATTATCAAATGCACTTTCATCACCGATTACAGTTCCATCATTGAATTTAATATTTTCAAAATCATCTATACGATTTTGTATCGAGTCAACATTATTATCCCAATCTTCTTGAGAATAATTTTTAAGATAAATCGAATCTGTTCCAGCGCCTCCTGCAATATTGTTCGTCACTTCTCCACCTATTACAACAGTATCATCTCCTCCACCTGCATAGATTCGATTTACACTTCCATCAATAACAAGAGTATCATCTCCATCAGCCAAATCAATTGAACCTGTAGAATTTCCTCCTAGAACTACCGTATCATTACCACTTCCTGCATCAACACTAACAATATCTCCATCAACTTGTAATTGGTCATTACCTTCACCTAGAGTTATCTCCCCTGCTGAATTTCCACCTATAGTTACCACATCATCTCCCATATGGGCATCTATATCTTTGCTAACATCTCCACCAATATCAATTCTATCATCTCCTGCACCAGAACCAATGATTTGATTAGCATTTCCACCTATAATAATAGTATCGTCACCTGTACCAGCGGACACACCAGCTGAATCTCCTGCAACATCAAGAATATTATCTCCTTGATGTAAATCGATTGAACTATTTTGATCTCCACCAACTCTAATTGCATCATCTCCTGTACCTACAAAAATACGTTTTGAATCTCCATCTACATCAATTCTATTATTACCTTGACCTGCATCTATATCTGCATTTTGGTTTCCATCTACATTAATAGTATCATTGCCAGTACCTCCTCTGATATATTCAGAGTTTCCATCAACTTCTAAGGTATTGTCTACACCATTTTTTAAGTAAACATTTGCATTCATGTTCCCTGTGATTTCAATACTTGTATCATTAGTGTTCCACAAATCAACATTAGAATTTAAATCTGTTATTGATACATCTGCATTTTTGGAAACATCTTCTATGTCATCTAGTCCTTGTGGTGTATCTATATTACCCGCGCTATTATTCCCTGTGTTTACTTGAGTACTTTGTGCATCTACGTTATTTTCAACGTCAAATGAAGCTAAACTATCAGAATCTCCAACAACATTTACACTTATCGAAGTTGTTTCAGTTTTTACATCACTTCCTAAGTTTGTTCCATCATCTGTTGCATCTGTTACAGTTCTTGTAATACTTAAATCAAAATCTACATCAGAATTTGTTACAGGAAGAACCGCAACTCCTGCATCAATTTGTTCTGCTGTTAAGTCATAACTTCCATCTTCATTTGCCGTAAGTTCTACATATTGTCCATCTACTTTTACCCCAAGTGCAGCTGCTCCATCTGGTAAATTAGCTATTGAAACATCACTTATAACTTCGTTGTCATCCCCTGTATTTGATAAACCATTGCTAGAATCTGTAATACTTATCCAAGTATCTTCTGTTCCAGTTATTGCGAAATCTTCAAGTTTGGTATCAAGGTCTGGTGTTACTTCGACGTTAAGTGGTACTGACACAGTATTTAAATCCCCATCATCTTCTTGAGAAGTTACATTGAAGTTCATTGATACAGTTCCACTGAAATCACTTGCAGGAATCATAACAATATTGTCTAAGTCATCAGCACTAATTATCCAGTTTGTTCCACCATCTTCACCAAATCCAGCAAACTCTCCAATTTTTGCAAATTCACCGTCATCAATTTTAATTGCATCACCATTCTCATCAACTCTGTAAAGAGTTACATCATTTGGAACATCAGAAATCATATATGTTAAATTTTCAGAATCAGCATCGTTATTTATCGCATTTAAGTCTAAGCTAATAGGATTGTCTTCTATTCCTGTACCACTTGCACTTATTGTTGCGTCATCTGCAACTCCAGTAACACTAATAGGAAGTACAAGTGATGTAGATGCAGTATCTCCATCATTTTCAGTTGATGTTGCAGTGATATTTAGTTCAAAATCTACATTACTATTTTGTGGAGGTGTTACTTGAAGACCATCTAAATCATCAGATTGAAGTGTCCATGTTCCATCACCATTATTTACCCCTGCACTTAAGACTGCACCATCAGGCATATTATCAATTGTTATACTTAAAGTTTCACTTCCATCAATATCTCTTAATCCTGCACCAATATTTAAATCAATTGCACTATCTTCATCTCCACTTGCTCCACTTACTGTTAAAATTGGAGTATCAGCATCTCCTGTCACATTCACTTGAAAATCAGTTGATGTTGTTTTGATATCTGCGCTTAAACCTTGAGTATCTACAATAGTAGTTTCCATATTTAAATCAAGTGTACCACTAAAGTCTTTTGGAGCAGTTAGTTCTAAACTTTGCACATCAGAAGCATCAAGTACAACTTTTTGATCATCACTAGATATTACAACACTTACTTCTTCACCAGCTTGAGTATATGTGATAGTAGTTCCTACAATTGCACCTGTAAGTACAACTGAACCAGTTTCTGAATCATCTAAGTCAATATAGTTTGCCCCAAGAGATATAGCTGTATCTTCAAGTCCTGTTACATCATTTACTTCTACTGTATTATCAACATCAGCATTAACAATAACTTTTAAATCTTGAGATTGACCATATGAAACAGCATCTCCATCTGTACTTTCAACACGAACTTCTAAATTTATTACTGAGCTGTCGTTTTGTGGTGCTTGAACTTGTAAACCTTCAATCTCTGTAGAATCTAAATCTAAAGTTGCAGTTGTCTCTCCTTGAGAAGATGTAAATAGTACATTCCCCTCACTATCTAAAATAGTTGCCCCTACAGGAATATTTGAAATCTCTACACCCGTAACTATTTCACTTCCATCTCCATCAGGGTTGGCATTTGTTATATCAATATCAAGTGCAATTGCACTATCTTCTTCTCCTCTTACTGTATTAACATCAAACTCAATCTCTCCAGCACTTGGATTTATATGTAAATTTGCACTTACAACTTCAGAATTTGATATATCACCATCATTTTCTATTGCTGTTGATTGTAGAGTAATATTATAATCGCCTTGGTCTGTATTTGTAAATTGTATCTGTACATTATCAATATTGTTTTCATTTACTACAAGTTTAAATGTTCCATCATCATTTTGTGTTAAAGTAGCAGTTCCTGCATGTAGTACTGTCCCTGCTGGTAGATTATCTATTGTTACTAGATGTGTTTCACTACCATCTGTATCTTTAAAGTTAACATCTGAAATTAAGTCTTTTATATTAAATAAATTCTCATCTAATCCTTGCTCACTTGCATTTGTATCTTGAGCTTGAATTTGTGTATCGTCGGCTACACCTTTTATATCAACATCAATTTGGCTTGTAAACTCTTTTTCATCAGTTATTGTTTCTCCATCACTATTAATTGCAGTATCAGTTACAATAAAACTTGTATTTATCTTAAAGTCAACATTACTATCATTTGGAGCTTTTATTTGTAAGTTATCTATATCATCTACACTAACTATAGCTTTACCATCATTAGAAATAGTGATCTGTGTTCCATCTGCAAGTTGTAATTCTGCTCCATTAGGAATATTAGAGATAGTAATATCAGATATTGTCTCACTATCACTATCTGTTACTTCAGGTTTATTGATATCAAGATCAATCCATTCGTCTTCAAGTCCACTTGCATCACCCTCTATATTTGTAGTGTCATTTTCTGCAATTGGTTTTACATCTACGGTGATAGTTGATGTTACTGTATCCCCATCAGCATCTGTAGTAGTATATGTAAAATTCTCAAAACCACTAAAGTCTTCATCTGGAATATATGTTATTTTTCCTGTTGTTCCATCATAAGTTGCAGTTCCATGTTCTACACCACTAAATGTAACTAGAGTCACAGTATCAGCACTTATATTAAAAGATACATCACCATCTTCATCTATAACATAAGCATTTGTTTCTAATGGTTCATCATCTAGTACTTTTACACTAAAACTTCCCGTTACACTATCTCCATCAATATCAGTTGCTACTATGTTAAATGGAATATCTAACTCATCAAGCGTTACATCTCCATCTTTATGATCAATACTATCTAATAATGTGAATGTATATCCAGCCCCATCTTCACTATTTGATGGGTCTGTAATCTCAACTTTAAATATTTCAACTTCACCTGCAACACCTATTAAAGTATGACCATCTTCACTGTATTCATAAGTTATTAGTGTCCCTTCATGCGATAAGGTTACATCTGTAGTTGTCTCTGTTTCCATTGTATTGTCAAATCTTACATCAACAGCATCACTTCCAGTACTTATTGCTAGTGTTCCACTTACACTTAACTCTTGTGTATCTGTATCACTTCCATCAAGTAAATTTGATTCATCTATTACTTGTGAGCTATCAGGTGTATCTATTGTTAGCTCATTTCCATCATGTATTGTAATAGATTGAGTTGATGTGTTACTTATATCTCCATCACCATCTATTGTATTATAATCAAAACTAAAAGTTAAATCTGACTGTTCATAAGAGATAGAGTTGATTAAATAATCATCACCTTCACCAGGGGCACTAAATACAACTGTATCAAATGAAGATCCATTGTCAGGAGAAAATGTAATAGCATCATCAACTCCGTCACTCCCACCTGTATGTACACTTGTACCTACTAAAACACCATCTTTAAAGTATTCTATTTGAGCAGATTCATGTGGATTTTCCCATGATAAAGAAACATCTATAGAGGTTACATCTTCACCTAACTCAACAGATAATGATTCTGAAGTTTGTGTATTATTGTGAAATCCTATTTCAGTATCCGCACCAGATGCACCGCCAGATACTCCAAAGCCATCATGACCTGTATTTCCATCTACTATACTTACTTCTGATTTTGAACCATCTTCATTTAAAGCAGTTACTTTAAATCCATTATCTGTACTATTTACATTATTAAGATCAATTGTTTGTACTGAAGTTGTGTGTTCAAGATTTGAATCAGGTGTAAATGTAAAACTTCCATCTTCATTTACGATTAATGTACCATCTTGTGTATTTGTCTCAACTCCTACTTGTGCTGTACCTGTTGATCCATCACTATTTGTGTAAGTTACTTCATGTACAACTGCGCCATCATTACCATTGTAATCATTATCTAAAACATTTCCGCTCACACTATTAGAATCATCACCCATGTCATTTTCAGTTACTTCAACTGTTGCATCATCTACTGTGAAAGGAACATCATCTACTGTAACATTTACAGTAGCTTCAGAGGATGTTTTAGCTCCAAGTTCAACTCCATTTGCATCTAAAAGACCTGAATCTGTTGCTGTAAAATTAAATGATATTGGATTATCATCAAACCATGTTTCTCCAAAACTATTAGAAGAGTCATCATCTCCATAGTTTGGAGCAAAGTATACATTCACACTTCCAGAAGATACATCATCAATATTAATTTGATCCCCTGCAACAACAGGTATAGTTAACTCACTATCTAAGTATAAAGTTCCATTTTCAGGCAAAGTTGTTACAGTAAAAAAGTCAACATCACTATCCACATCTGAGGCATTTAAACTCATTGTTAAATATCCATCACTATCTTTATCAATTTCAAAATTATCTACAGATTCAACCGTTACTGTTGGTGCATCATTAAACGCACCAATATCTACATGGTTTGTAATACTTGTACTATTATTTTCACCATCAGTTACAGTAAATGTAATCTCTCTTTGTTCTAATTCAGGATTAACACTTGAATTATCATACTGAATACTCTCTAATGCTTCCTCGTATTGCTCTTTTGATGCAGTTCCACTTAATGTTAATACACCTGTGTTTTCATCAAAACTTCCAGAAATACCATTTTGATTTACAAATACTAAACTATCTTCTGTACCTATAAAGTTTTCAATTGTGATTGTTGCACCTTCAAGATTATCATCATCAATATCTGTTAATGTTATATCATCATTTATAACAACAGCAACTCCACTCTCTTCGTCAAATGTATGAATAACAGTAGAACCCTCAATTAATGGACTGTCATTAGTCCCTGTAATTGTGATATCTAAATTATTAGTATAGTTATCTGATGTATCGCCTGCTTCATTTTCTACAAGTACATTGATATCAAAGTTTTCTACAATAGTTGCATCTGTACCTAGTGCTTGAACTACTGGATTTGAATCATCTAGTTCATATGAATATGAACCATCTTCATTCATAGTTAATGTCCCATACTCTCCAACAATAGTTCCTGTATCAGTTACACTTATTGTACTTCCTGCATCTACATCAAAATCACTTGAATTTGTAATATCACCTGAAACTATATTTTGTGTTTCTATATCATCTGATAACTCTTTTATTGTATTTGTGTCATCAACTATTACAGATGTATCATTTGTACCTGTAACAGTTAAGTTCACAGTAGAAGTATCTTCTCCCATATTTCCATCACTTACAGTGTATGTAAATGAGATATTTTCAACTTCACCCTCTACTAGTTTATCTAACTCATCATTTGGAGTAAATTCAATTTTACCATCAACAATTTGCGCAGTACCAACAGCTACACCACCATGCATTACTGGGTTATCTACTTTAGTAATAGTTAAATCATCACCTGTTCCATCTTTATCATTTGCTAAAACATCAATAGTTATTACACTATCTTCATCACCACTTGCACTATCATTTTTAGACTGAGTATCATTTCCTATTTGATCTGCTAATTCAAAATTTGTGTGTAAAACAACATCTCCAAAATCAGCATCTCCAAGATTTGGTAAGTCTTCTATACTGATAGTTGTTCCACCTTCTCCATCAGAGGTAAATACAAAGTGATCTTTTCCATCTGTATTAAAATCTGGTGTATCATGGTATACAGGATGAGATGCTTCATCACCATTGATTAACATAACAGGAGTATCCCCACTATTATCAAATGTTACTACACTATTTTCATCGATCTCATTTGCACCATTTGCAAGTATAAAGAAACCATAGTCTTTTTCTGGATCCATATCAGATAAATGTGTCTCTGGTATCATTCCATTTTGATCATCAACTACTATTTTTGCTTCACCAGTAGGATTACCATTGTCATCAAGTTCATAAAATCCTACAACATTATGGTATGCAGCAGCTTCGCTTACATATGTTAGGTCATTATTTACACCCTCAATTGTAACAGTTGCTGTTTCACTATTTTCATTTCCTGCTATATCTTGTGTATGATAAGTGAACTGTACATCACTACTTTGACCCTCATTTAAAGTATCAAAATCATCTGCTGGTGTAAATTGTACCTGTTGTACACCATCAACTGTCACAATCTCTACACTACCAAGTGCTACACCTTGCTCATTTACTGGTGTTTCTACTGAAGTTATAATTGAACCATTCTCATCATTACTAAGAACATTTACTAAAACTGCACTATCTTCATCAGTTGTTGCAGTATCACTTGTTGTATCTGCTGAAATATCTTTTGTTATTGTGTCTGTTGATGTAGTTGTATTTCCTGCAACATCTGTACTAGTTATAGATACTGTTAATTCTCCATCGCTTAAAGAATATAAATCTACATTATCTACAGAATAACTTCCATCTTCATTTAAAATAATATCAGCCGAATCAATTGTTACAGTACTATTTCCATCAGTAACGGTTAAACTATTAATTGTTGAACCTGCTTCAACAGTACCTTGAATATCAGAAGTTAAAACTTCACTTCCATTTATAATATCGTCACCTGATTGATCTGTTATATCTACGCTATTTGATGTTGTTGTATCTACTGTAATATTTTGCGTTGTTGTTGCTTCATTTCCTGATAAATCAGTTGATGTTATTGTTAGATTTTGAGAACCATCTGCAAGTTCATTTGTAGTAATAGAATAGTTTCCGTTTTCGTCCGATATCCCAGTTCCTATCTCTACACCATTTTCATCTGTGATGATTACTGTTGCTCCCGCTTCTGTTGTTCCATTTATAATTGGAGTATTATTATTTGTAATATTATCTGTTTGAGAAATACCAGTATCACTAGCATCTGAAATATCAGCATCTAAAGAAATTACTTGTGTATCTTTTAATATTGTATCATCTGAAGATGTTTGGTTTCCTGCTATATCTGTTGAAGCAACAGTTGTAGTTAATGTTCCATCATCTAAAGATGATAAATCAATATTATTAACTGAGTATGAACCATCTGCATTCAGTGTTATATCATTAGCATCTACTGTTACTGTATTTTCACCATCTGTAATTGTAAGAGAATCAATTGTTGAACCTGCTTCTACATTTCCAGATATATCTGAACTATTAACTTCACTTTCGTTGATTACATCATCACTTGATTCATCTGTGATATCTATATCATTTGTAGTTACTGTATCAATATCTAAATCAATACTATTAGAATCAGCACTTTCAAAGCCAAGTAAACTTGTAATAGTAGCTGTTACATCATAACTACCATCTCCTAGTTCATTTGTTGTAATCTCTACTGAACCATTATCTATATCATCTTGAGTAAGTGTATGTTCTACTTCTTGCCCATTTGCACTTAGTGTTACTACATATCCAACTGTTAAACCACTTGTAAGAGCTACATTAAATGTTGGAGTATTATCTGCTGTATTATTATCACTATTTAATCTTCCTGTATCACTTGAAGCTACTAAATCTACTGTTGGTGCATCTGGAGTTGCAGTACTTACTTTAATATCTGCAAACTGAATAAATTCAATACTATCTAATGTATCTGTTCCATCAGGAGAACCATCTCTATCATCAGTGATTTTAATCATTCCATTACCAAGTTTTACAGCTGAATAATCATCTATATTTCCACTATACACAGATGTATCTGATCCATCTCCACCTTTTATGATATCATTTCCTGCTCCACCAGTAATAACATCATCACCAGCACCTGCATCCATAGCATCATTTCCAGCACCTGCATCTATTGTATCATCACCTTGTGATGCATATATATTTGTTGTAGTATCACCATCATCTGTTGCAGTTAATCCATATGTTTCTAAAAGTTCATCTAAAGCAACTGTTGTTCCATCTGCAAATGTAATATCATCTACACCTCTAGATTCATTTACATCATTATGATGCATTTGATATTTTAAAGTGATTGTATCTTCTGGATTATCACCAATTTGTATAGTTAAGTGTCTTGCATCATCACTACCTTCACTACTTCTAGAGAATGTTAAGTCTTCAGCTGTGATTCCATCACCAAACTGAATATTATTAGAACCTGATTTATCATAAATAGTATCTGAACCATCACCTATGTTATAGATAAATGTATCATCACCGCTACCACCATGAATATAATCATCACCTTCCCCAGCATCAATTACATCATCACCAGCTTGTCCATATATTTTATTATCACCATCACTTCCAACAATAGTATCATCACCACTATTTGAACCATAAACATTTTCAATATTTCTAAGTTCAATAGTATCATCACCAACTGTTGCAGTTCCTGTGTCAAGATTTACATCCATTGCTTCATTACCAGTAAATTTAACAGTATCGATTCCATCTCCACCATCTACTACTAATTTATCATTTGCATCATCATTTTCTACATATATAGTATCATCATCATCACCTGCAAATACAAAATCATCAGATGCATATGTATCTGTTGTAGAAGAATCACTTTGAATAGTACTTACTACATTTGAAGCAACACTTTCATTTCCTGCTGTATCTGTCTCAGTTGCATTGAGTGTAAATTCTATATTATTTGCTAAACTTGCAATATCTACACTCCAAGTTCCATCTTCTTGAACTTCTGTAGTTGCTACTACATTTCCATCTTGGTCATAAAGGTTAATTGTATTTCCAACCTCACTTCCAGTACCACTAGCTATGATTTCTGATTTATCACCATTTGTATCTATCATATCTACAATAGTTGGTGCTGGTGTTGCTGTTGCATCTTTAGAGATAGTATCAGTTGATGTTGTTTCATTTCCTGCTATATCTGTAGAAGTAACAGATGTAGTTAACTCACCATCTACTAAAGAAGATACATCTACATCTACAATAGAATATAAACCACTTGTTTCATCATACACAACATCTTCTATATTGATATCGATGCTATTTCCAGCACTATCTGTTATTACAAGAGAATTAATTGTTGAGTTTTCTTCAACACTTCCAGAAAGGTTAATTGTACTATCTTCTTCTGCATTGATTATATTATCAGCATCACTCATATTCCCATCAGTGATATTTACACTGTTTGTAGTAGTTGTATCTACTGTGATCTCTTGTGTAGTTGAAGATGTATTTCCTACTGAATCTGTCGCTGTTATTGTTAAGTTATGTTCTCCATCACTTAACTCTGTAGTTGTAATAGAATAGTTCCCATCATCATCTGATATTGTTGACCCTATCTCAACTCCATTTTCATCTGTCATTACAACTTTTGTATTTGGTTCAGTATTTCCTGTGATTGTTGCATCATTAGTGATATTATCCTCTTGTGATGCACCTGTATCTGAAGCATCAAGGATATCTGCTGTTATATCATCTTGAAAAGTATTTAAGTCTGTTCCTGTAATTGATGTAGATTCACTATTTCCCGCACTATCTGTAGCTACACCATTTACTATAAAGTCACCATCACTTAATCCATCAGTGTCAAATGTAGCAGTAAAATCACCTTGGTTATCAGCAGTTACTGTAACTTCAACTGTTCTTCCCTCACTATCTTCTAGTGTTAAAGTTACTTCAGCGTTAGGTTCTGTATTTCCTGTTACACTAGCAGTATCATCACTTTCACTTGAAACTAATTCATTAATAGTAAAAGAGTCTTGAAATGTATTTAAATCAGTTCCAGTACTCTCTTTACTCAATGTATTTCCTGCGATATCAGTAGCAGTTGCTTCTATTGTATAGTTTCCATCACTTAATCCATCAGTTTCAAATGTAGCTTCATAGTTACCACTAGCATCAGCAGTTACCTCTACTTCAACACTTTTTCCGTTG
>Ga0193956_1000234_pt1 | contig 26640 bp, 27 predicted proteins | sample BB_7_MG_FD_140358 | JGI IMG/M metagenome (GOLD analysis project Ga0193956, IMG submission 140358) | Microbial mat bacterial communities from the Broadkill River, Lewes, Delaware, United States - BB_7_MG | ecosystem: Environmental > Aquatic > Freshwater > River > Microbial mats | place: USA...
AAAGCAGATCTTTCAGAAGTTATGATACGAAGTGAAAAAGGCTTTTCATACTATGCACAAAAGATTTCAGATTTACAAGAGAAGTTAAAGCCATACAACTTTGTGCGAGTTCACCGCTCTTATCTTGTAAATATCAATGAGATTAAAGAAATACAAACAATAGAACAGAGTAAACTTCGTTTTTCATTTAAAAATTGCTCTGACATCGTAGAGTCTAGTAAAGACGGAGCAAAGCTTTTTCGTGATAAGTTTAGTGGCTAATATAGGATACTAACAAAAAAGCTTCGTTATATTTTCAACAGGCTCTAATTGTTGTACTTCTTTAATAAATATACCTTTGGTTAAAAGCGAGTTTTTTAGTCCCTCACCAATTTTTTTTGATATCCAATAATGTACATGATGCTCTTTTAAAAAAGTTGGGAGTATTTCTGATGGTTTTATATCTTTACATGTAAGAGGGTTTTGTATATAGTTTATACTTAATATTTTTTTATTTTTTAAATGGATGAGTGCTATAAATTGTCCTGAATTACTAAGAGATGAAAAGTCACCTTTATTTTCTACACTCATAGCAACTATAAATTTATCTTTATTGTCTACTATGATGAGCTCAAAGCCTGATATGAGTGCTGTGGCTATTTTTTTTCTGGCATTTTTTATAATTCGAGAGAGTGTCGGTCTTGATATATTCATTTTTTTTGCAGCATCCTCTTGATATAAACCCTGATAATCCATTAAAAAAACTGCTTCCATTTCATCACTATTAAGTTCTATAAGACCTGCTTGTTTATCTGTAGTTGGTGCAAATTTTTTAAAATGAGGTTTAAATGAACACTCTCTTTGAATTTTATTTCTTCCCATATTTTTCTCCATATATTTTTATAATGATAGCAAAATTTAATTTAATTTTTATTGACATATGTTCAAAAAAAGTGTATTCTTATAAAAAAAATTACAAAAAGTAATAATTAAGGAGAGTGTGTATGGAAGACAAACAAGTATGTGAGAAAAATAGGTTAAAATTTTTCCCTATTATGATGTATGCTATTGTAATGGGGATGAGTGGACTTACGATAATGTATCAAAAAGCAGCTCAGTGGTTAGCTTTTCCTCAAGCAATAGGAACTTCGTTAATGTATATAACAACAATGATATTTTTTATTGTTAGTTTTGTATATGTTACAAAATATTTCAAGTATTCAATGGCTATTAAAAAAGAATTTTCTCATCCCGTTAGAATTAATTTTTTTGCTGCAATATCAATATCAATGTTGATGCTTGCAATCATATATAAAGAGCATTATCCTAGTATATCTGCTTTCTTTTGGTATCCAGGGGCAAGTTTACATTTTTACTTAACAATGCATACTATTGCTTTTTGGATTAACCATAATCAAGAGTTAGACCACTCTAATCCTGCTTGGTTTATCCCTATTGTAGGAAATGTTTTAGTTCCTGTTGCTGGTGTTGGCTTTGCTAGTCATGGCTTATTGATGTATTTTTTCAGTGTTGGAATTTTCTTTTGGATTATCGTTTTCGCTATTTTACTTAATAGGATTATTTTTCATAATCAATTAGCTGCAAAGTTTATGCCTACTATGTTTATACTTATAGCTCCTCCTGCTGTTGGATTTATTGCATATTTTAAGATGTATGGTGTTATAGATTTATTTGCTATGATGATGTTTAATTTAGCTCTTTTCTTTACTCTTTTGGTTGCATTTATGTATAAAAACTTTTGGAAAATAAAGTTTTTTATATCTTGGTGGGCATTTGTTTTCCCACTAGCAGCTATGGCAATTTCTGCAATGCTAATGTACCATAGTACAAATGATTTTATGCTTCTATTACTCTCATATATTATGGTAACAGTTACAACGATGGTTATATTAATAGTAGCTTATCAAACTGCTATTCATATGAAAAAAGCAGAGATTTGTATACAGGAGTAACTAGATGAAGCAGTTTATATGGCTTTTTATTGGAATATCTTTTTTACTGTTAATTGGTAGCAGTATATATAAGCAAATTCAAAAAGAAAGCACATCAGCACGAGCTCTAAGAATAGAGTGTCAAAAAAAACTAACAGCCTTTGAGCGAGTGTATATCCAAGATAGTATAAAAACTGCACAAAAAAATATTGAAGAGGGCAATTATATATTGTCTTCTTCTATTAAAAAAGCGGTATATGCAAAATCTAAATTATTTGATTTTGTTCATTTAACTGATATGGATAAAGTTAATATTAACACTTTAGCTAGTTATATAAAACAAAAGAAGACAAGTGATGAAAAATTAAAAATTTCATATTACATATACGAAAATGATGTAGAAGATCCAGGTAAAAAAACACAAAAGAGTAAACTTTATGCTGGATATGTTGTGTATAAATTTAGCAACAGTAAAGATGTGCTTCTTTATCAAGTTCAAATTGATTTTATGGATAAAAAAGGGATTGACTTACCTAAAAGTATTGCTTGCGCAATTAAGTCATTTATGACATTATAAAAGGAAATTAAGTGAAAAAAACAATGTTTATGGATAAATATCCAGTGTATACATTAAGGTTAGAAAAAAAAGAAGTTACATATAAAAATGTACCAGAAATAGTTGCATATTTTAAACAAAAAATAGAAAATCATAAAATTGCAAAATTTATTGCAGTATTTGATCATTATACTCATACTGCTGCATTAAATGGACCGATACTTGAAGGTTTAAAGGATGCTCAAAATGTAATTTTTTGTTTTGGAGCAGCAATACCAAACACAAAAATACTAGCAGCTCGTCCAAGAAGTATTGGTATTTGTGAATTTGATGATTATTTTGTTGTGGAGTTTATCGAAGCACCAAAAGAAGAACTTCATGCACTTATGGAAACATGGTCTAAGGGTTTAGTCTTATAAAATGCTAAGGTGATGAGAGTTCATCACCTTATTCTTTTAAGCACCTATATTACGAAATTCAGCACTTTCTAGCCAAGCTGTTGGTTGCTCGACATACTCTAAAATATTTTCTAATAACTCTTTATGTTTTAACTCTTCTTCTGCAATTTTAAGAAAAATTTCCTTATGCTGAAGGTTTGTCATTTCATTTGCCTTATCTAAATATTGTTGATAAGCTTTATCTTCAGTTTTGATTGCTCTTCTATAAAAATCAATTTGTTGATCCTCAAAATTATAAGCAACAGCGTCTTTACTCATTTCAGAAAAAATATCTTTTGCTTCTTTGAAAACTTCCATTGTCGGAACGGTTACAGTATCTGCATTTTTTGCGAGTTTTTCAAATATTTTGTAATGTTTCACTTCTTCATAAGCAAGCATGTTGAAAATCTTACTGAGACCTTCGTGATTTGCTTCTTGTGCTAATTTTTTATAAAAAATTTCACCTTCTTTTTCAATTTGCATTGCGTATTCATAAGCATTCATAATATATCCTTTTATTGATAGTGATTTATCATATCATCAAATATACAATATAGCAATTATCTTTTCTGTTAAAATTAATATATTATTAATATGTTACTTTTTTACATACTCTTTGAATTTATTATTTTGATATAATACAGCATAAATATAATAGTAGGAAATAAATAATGAAATTACTTTTAATTGGTGCTGGCAATATGGGCGGAGCGATGCTTCAAGGTTTACATGTATATGATACAACAGTAGTAGAAATGAATGAGACAAGAGCACATGAGCTTAGAGGGATTTTCCCGGATATAAAAGTCGTAAATTCTATACCAAATCTTGATGGTTTTATAGTGATATTAGCGATAAAACCGCAGTCTCTAAACTCTTTACATGTAGAGGGTTGTGCAAAAGGAGTTATCTCTATTTTAGCTGGAGTTACGCTAGAAAAAATAAAATCAAAAATAGACTCTAAAAGCTATGTTAGAGCAATGCCAAATATGGCAGCACTTGTAAGAAAATCAGCAACATCGCTTTGTGGAGATGAGGAATTAAAAGAGGTATCTATAGAAGTTTTAAACTCAATAGGTAAATGTTTTTGGCTCAATAGTGAAAACGAATTAGACATTGCAACAGGACTTGCAGGGAGTGCTCCTGCTTGGATAGCACTTGTTGCTGAAGCTTTGAGTGATGGAGCAGTAAACCTTGGTCTTAAAAGAGAAATAACATACAAGTATATAGCGCAACTTTTTGAAGGAGTAGGAGAAGTCCTCCAAAATGAGCATCCAGCAATCTTGAAAGATAAAGTAACATCTCCTGCAGGCACAACAATAGCAGGAATAACAAAATTAGAAGAGGGTGGTGTAAGAGATAGTTTTATAAAAGCTATGGAAGCATCCTATTTAAGGACTAAAAAGCTTTAAGAAAAGAGTTTACATGTACAAGTTTTTGATTATAATAATATTCCCTCTTTTTGTTTTTGCAAAAAGTGCAGTTTTGAGCAATATCCTTGATGGTGATAGTGCAGTTTTTAAAGATGGTGATAAAAATATAATTTGCCATCTTGGAGATTTAGATGCTTTAGAAATGAGAATAAATAAAAAACTAGAAGAAGAGATGAAGAAGTGTAGTTTTTCTAAAGAAAACTTCATAACAGCAGGGCAAGAGTCTTTCAATCATGCACAAAAATTGCTCAAGATTGGTACAACATACGAATATACAGTAACAAGAGTGTTGCCCAACAAAAATCTTGTATGTTCTTTAAAAATTCCAAAAGGTTTACATGTAGAAATACATCCCTATTTTGATCAGTTGATGGTTTCTCGTGGATTTGCTTTGCCATATGTAATATACTCTTCAAAAGAAGATAAAAACACTCTTTTAAAAATAGCGAAAGGGGCAAAAGTACAAGAAAAAGGTCTTTGGAAAACTCATCCTAATTTGATGCAGTGTTTGGTAGAACATAGATATTCTCTTAGAAGTTTAAGATAATTTTTTTTGTCAGCCTAAAGAAAAGAGTTAAGTTTAATCATCTTTGTATAAAAATTTAAAAGGGATTCTTACTATTTTTGGTTTGTATCCAGTAAAGCCACCCCATAAGGCAACCAAAAGAAGTTGCAGCCATAAAGGTGCTCCTAATAAAGCAGAACCATAAAAGATCAAGAGGCTAACTCCAACTATAATCGCAAAATCAATAATAGTATCTACTGTTTTTGTTGCTTTATTTTTAGACATGCAAAACCTTTTTATTTTACAATAACCAAAAAAAGATTAAATCTCAATAATTGTTCGATTTCTTCCTCCATTTTTTGCTTTGTATAGAGCAGTATCTGCTCTTTTTATGATTATTTCACTATTGTCACCCTTATTTAACATAGATAAACCAATGCTACATGTAAGAGTGTTTATGCCTTCAAAATTATGAGTGAAAATAGCTTTTCGTATTTTTTCTGCTAGTTTATATCCATCATTGACATCTGTTTGAGGAAGCATAAGTATAAATTCTTCTCCCCCCCATCTTGCAAAAACATCATTTTTCCTTATATTGTTTGATATAATCGATGCAAATGTTTTTAAACTTAAATCTCCTATATCATGGCCATATGTATCATTTATTTCTTTAAAATGGTCAATGTCTATAAACAAAATAGTTAAAGGATTAATATATCGAATGCTTCTAGAAAATTCTACTTCATAGAGCGAATTAAATTTTTGTCTAGAAAATACTTGTGTCAATGCATCGATATTAGCTCTTTTTTTAAATTTTTCTGTTCTTTGTTGTAGTTTTGTTATATCTGAGAGGATTATTACATATAAATCTTCATTTTCTTCTAGTTTATCAATTTTTATACTGAGTATGTGAAGCTCACCATCTTTGTTTTTCATTTGTACGATTCTTTTGGATTTTTCAGTTTTTTTCAGTTTTTTTATAAATTTATTTGCATCTTCATTTAAATTAATATCGATAAAATTATCACCTTTTATAAATGCATCGCTTATACAGTTATGATGTTTTGTAAATTGTTTAAAGTTTTTCATGCCAAAAAAATTCAAAAATGATTTGCTTACAGCATGAACTTTTGTATTAGATTTTAATATGATAATTTCATCTAATGTATCTAATACTTTTTGAAATTGGTTTGATTGTTGTTTGTTTTTTTCTACAGATAATTTAACAAGTATAATTACTAAAAGAATAATTATGAATGAAGTAAAACCTATCGTCCAAAATAGTTTATTTGTACGTTCAAGATAAGTTTCTAACGGTATTAGTATTTTTATAAATGCACTAGTTTCTCCAATTTTATGGTAAAAACCTTGTGCATAGCCATATTTTTCAATAAGAATTTTTGGTGCATTTTGTGGTTTTCCATGGCATGTTAAACAACGCTCTTTGATTTTTTCAACTGGTTGTGCAAAATAGAGATACTTTCCTTTTTTTGTATCAATAATTTTTTTATATGAGGCAAGTGTGCCTTTGTTAAAGTCATTGAGGAGCTTGCTTTCTTCCCCAAACGGTTGATTATTAATATTTTTTGGGTTCTTTGCTACATACGATATATCGATCGTAGGTAAGTTTTTATTTGCTCTAAGTTCATTATAATATGTATTTATTTGCTTTGTTGCATAAGTACAAGAGTATAGTTCTGGTGAAATTTTTTTTTCATTTAGATTAACATTTTTATAAAGTGTACGGAGTTTTGCTATGGATTTTTCATTATAAAACATTTTTGTGGCTTTTATGTTTCGCAGTAGGTCTTCTGCTTCAAGTTGTGCTTGTAAAATTGCACTTTCTTGAGATTTTTCATAGTAAAAAAATAGTACAATGCTATACATAAAGAGAGCTGAGAAAGCAAAAGTAAAAAAACTATTAATTTTCAAGACATACCCCAATAAAAGATTAAGAAAGTTGATTGTGATGATAAGTAACATTCTATAATTTTCAATGTTAAAGAGACTTTAAAGAGGAAAAATGCAAATAGTAGAAGATGAATTTTCGAGTAAAAATGAGATAAAAAAATCATCATTTATATCGTATATTGTGCCTATTGATAGATTTGATGCTTTACATGTAAGGCTAAAAGAAGAAAATCCAAAAGCAAGGCATATAGTTTGGGCAAAGAGATATTTAAATGAGTTTGAACAAATAGTCGAAAACTCTAGTGATGATGGCGAGCCAAAAGGAACTTCAGGACCTCCTGTTTTAAATGTCATGAGGGGAGCTGAACTTATAGAGTGTGGTATCTTAATAGTTCGTTATTTTGGCGGCACTAAACTCGGAACTGGTGGACTTGTTAGAGCTTATGGTGGTGGCGCTAAAGCAGTAATTGATGCTGCCGAAGTTTTGCCCTATGTAAAAAGAGAGTTAATGAAATTTTCAACTATATACTCTTTAGTACCTAGGTTTGAGCACTTTATAGAGAAAGAAGATTTGATTATAAAGAGTAGAAATTATGAAGCTGATAGTATAGTTTGGGTTTTATATTTAAGTAATAAAGAGAAAAATAGCTTTTTAGAATTTTCCTCTTTATATGAGAGAGATGGGTTTAAAGTTCTATAGCTTCTATATCTATAGTTATCATAACTTCATCTCCAACAGTTAATCCACCGCCTTCAAGTAACTTATTCCAAGTAAGCCCAAAATCTTTTCGATTTAATGTACCTTCAAGAGTAAATCCTAGTCTTTGATTGCCTTGCAAGTCTTTGATTGTACCGTGGATTATAGATTTTAATTTTATATCTTTAGTTACACCATGCATGGTTATTTTCCCACTGACACTATCTTTTGTAGCTGAAGTCATTTCAAAAGATATTTTTGGATATTGTGCTATATCAAAAAAATCTGGACTACGCAGATGAGCATCTCTTTTTTCTATACCAGTATCTATAGATGATACATCTATGGAGGCAAGCATTGTTGTAAATGTGTTTGTTTTCTCATCAAACTTAAGTTCAGCATCATAACTTTTAAAAGTTCCTTTGACATTTGATATCATAAGGTGTTTGATTGAAAATCCAACAGTAGAATGGTTTGCATCTATGATATATTCATTCGCTTGAGAAAATTGAAAACTCATAAACAAAACTAAACAGTATTTAAAAATATTTTTCATTACTATACTCCTTAAAAAATTATGTTTGATTATAGTGATAAAATAATAATATTTTAATTAAAAATAAAAATTAGAATAGCTTTTGAATGAGTTCCCACGATGCAACGCTACAAATACCAGCTAATAAGCCAGCCAATAAATCATCCCCGATTACTCCTAGTCCACCTTTTACATCTCTATCAATTCTACCAATGATAGAAGGTTTCCATATATCAAAAATACGAAAATAGACAAAACAAAGTCCTATTAAAATCCAATTGTCTGTTGCATTTGCAACAACAAAAGCAAGCCAAAGTCCAACTACTTCATCAATCACTATGCTTTTATCATCGTGTGTATTTGTCTGTTTTTCATAGAGATTTATCTCTCGTACACCAATTATACTTATGAGTATAGTTAGAAGAAAAAGTGTATTTATTGGGAAATAGTGCAAAAGTAAAGCTCCTACAAAAGCAGCGGCTATACTTCCAGCAGTCCCAGGAGCCCATGGGGAAAGTCCACTATAAAAAAATGTTAAAAATAGTTTTCTCATTCATTATTTCCTATGTAAGTGATGTAGTTTGATGTAGATTCATAAGTTCTAGATAAAAATCTTTTTCACTGTGAGATTCTAAAAGTCCAGAAGTTGGAAAGATATTGTCATAGATTCTTTGAATGTTTTCAAATCTATTAGGAAACATTTCACTAAGTAAAATCGCCGATATGTCTTTTCTCATCAAAACAGCAGGTGGTAAAATACCAGCTTCTAATAGTTCCACTAAAGTATCAGAATCATATTTTATGTGGTGATGTTGTCCATGAGGACAAGTATTTTTGCTTACTAGAGTTTTGCACTCGTTACAGTATACAAACTCAGTTATAATATCTACTTTTATATCCAGTGTATCGTATCTGCTAAGAATAGACTTCATCTCATTTTTATCATAATACATTCCAATACCACTATGATTTTGTCCAAGGGCTAGTTTATCACATCCAAAGTTATGAGCGCAAATACTATCAAGAACAGCATTATTATGACCAGCAAATATATAAGTATTTTCAAATGGTACTATAACAACTTTACTTGTTGGCAAGTAGTTGTCCACAAAGTATTGAAGTGTTTTAAGTCTTAGTTGGTATGAGATATTATCTTGGGTATAAGGCTTTAGTAAAAATATAACTAATAGATCTGTTTTTTCTAGCGTAATTCTTATGAGTCTTTCATGTGCTCTATGAAAAGGCCTTGCACTCATCATAACTGATGCTACGCAGTTTGGTTTGATTCTCTCTTTTGCTTCATTTATAGTTCGTTTTATATCTTTTATATCATCAAAATCTAGTTCATACTCTCCACTAATCGAATAATCTCCAAGTCTTTTTAAAAAAAGCTGTACTTCAGGATTTGAAGTATCATATGTACCAAATATCTGTTCGATTCTTCTTTTTTTATCAATCTTAAATACTTCATCTACAACAATATGCCCTTTAATTTCTCCGTCAACTATAAAGTCAAGAGTTTCACCTTGTATAGCACTTTTTAAAACGGCTGTATTTTTTGTTCCAAAAGGAGCAATGATAAAAGGAAAAGGAAAAGGAACTCCTTTATAAAATCCTGTTTTATCAACCTCTTGGGCTTCTTTTTTAGTCATCAATTTATCTACTGGGTGTAAAATCCCCTCTTTAGCAAAAGAAAGAGTTGCTAAAGCTTGTTTATCTATAAAAAGTTGTCTATTTCTTTTTTGTGATGCCATATTTTTTCCTCTTTTCCCATAGACTTTTTCTTGAGATTCCTAGTTTTTTGGATAGCTCTGTATCAGGAAACTTATTTTGAAAATTCACTATGATATATTTTACATAATCATCGATACTAAGAATGTCCCCTCTGTCAAAAACTTTGCTATCAGTTGATATTTCTATCTCTTTAATAATCTCTTGTGATTCATTAATATCTGTTGTTGAGATTATTACTCGTCTATCCTCGACAAGATTCAATACTTTTGTTTTCTCACTTTTTTTAATGTTTTGTAAATCAACAAGATATATGAGCTCATTATATGGAGTTTTTACTATTTTTTCAATTGAATTCTCTGAAGTAAGAGATATAAATGTAAAAGGTTCTTTTTTTTCTACACTATAATGAAAAACAATTGCATCAGCATGCTTTTGAAAGTTTGTTTTTAAAAGAACAGGAAGCTTGATTTTCGTGTTTATAGGTTCTAAGTCAGAACTTTCAAAAAGATTATTAACATATTCTTTATAAGTTTCATTTTCTCTTTTTAGTGCATTATAACGATTTAAGTGTTGGAGTTTTCTCATAAGCTCTTCAATCATAAAAGGCTTTTGTATATAGTCATTTGCTCCAGCTTTAATAGGATTTGAAACAGTATCATTACTAATGTAAGAAATCATTAAAATAATAATAGAAGATTTGTGTTTTTCTATAACAGGATAAAAGTTTTGACCTGATATATTTGTAGACAGAAGTACGGCATCATATCTTTCATCTTTTATTGCGTCTTTGATAGAAGCTGCAATTTCACATGTATAACCGATTTCTGTAAGTTTTGAAGCTATACTTTGAGCTAGATAAATTTCATTTTCTACAATTAAAATTTTCATTTTTGTATCTCCCTTGTCGTCACTATTGGGCAAGTTGTTTTTTTATTATTCATTGATTTTCCAATTACTATATTTAAGTGATGCTGTTGCATTTACTGCAACTCCTTCTTCTCTTCCTACAAATCCCAACTTTTCAGTAGTTGTAGCTTTTATATTCACATACAAAGGCTCTACATGTAAAATATCAGATATTACTTTTTTCATCGCATGTTTATATGGTGATAATTTTGGTGATTGTGCCATAATAGTTATATCGCAATTTACAATTTCGTATCCAACACTATATATGAATCTTACAACTTTTTTTAGAAGCTCTTTCGAATCTGCATTTTTAAATGTATCATCTGTATCAGGGAAAAGTTCACCTATATCACCAGCACCAATTGCCCCTAAAAGTGCATCTATAAGAGCATGTAGAGCAACATCACCATCGGAATGTGCCTTAAATCCTCTTTTCTCTTCTATTTCAATTCCACCAAGAACCATTTTTTTGTTTTTTTCAAATTGATGTACATCGTAGCCATTGCCTACAAAAATATTATTAGAAGGTTCTGGTAGGTTTTTAATTATCCATAAGTCATTTATAGATGTCAATTTATTTGCTTTTATGTCTCCTAAAACATAGGATACTTTTCCGCCATCTGCTTTTATTGCACTGCTATCATCTGTAAAATCTTTTATATTTAGTAGTGCTTTTTTTAGAACTTCTGTTTTTGAGTATTGTGGAGTCTGAATAAGTTTAACTTCATCTCTATTAATGGTTTGGTTATTATATACAACAGTATCATGAACTTTAAGGTAAGGCACAACGATATCTGCATTTTCTTGATTTTTTACAATTCTTTGAAGCATATCTTGAGGAATACAAACTCTTGCAACATCACTTACAAGAACACTTTGAGTGTTTACATGTAAAAGAGCATTTTTTAAAGATTCTTGTCTAGTGCTTCCACCTTCGACATATATGAATTCACTATTAAAAAGTTTCATATAGTCAATTTCATCTTTTGAGCAAACTATGATAATCTGTTTAAAATCAATATTTTTTCTTATATTGTTAGTTGCAAATAGCCATAGAGGTGTATGCCCAGTTCGTAACCACTGCTTTTTGATACTCATCCTAAATCTAGAAGATGAACCTGCTCCCAACATAATAAGGGATAAATCGGGCAAATTTTGTCCTTTTTCCTGAAGTGTTACAATATTATACATTATGAAAGCTTTTTTTTATCTTTTTTGTGTTAAATTCTTTCTTTTAATGATTGAATTGATAAGAATATATTCGATTGTTTATTGAGAATGAGTTTTAAAAAAAATAAAAAAATATAAAGGAAGCAAATGTTAAACAAAGATAGTGTTCTTGAACAGCTTTCAAATGTAAAATATCCAGGGTTTGAAAAAGATATTGTTACTTTTGGATTTGTTAAAGATATAGACGCAAATGATGGCAATGTATTTGTTGAAGTAGATATACTCTCAGCAAGTCCAGAGATAGCTGCAGAGTTAAAAGCAAATATAGAAGGTGTATTGATCAAAGCAGGTGCAAGCCGTGTGGATGTTGCAATCAAGCAACCAAAAGCACCAGCTCAAAAAAGTAACTCTCAAAGTGGTAAAAATATGACTCCTCATGTTAAGAACTTTGTAATGGTAAGTTCTGGTAAAGGTGGAGTTGGAAAAACTACAACTACAGTAAACTTAGCGCTTGCACTTGCTAGCCAAGGCAAAAAAGTTGGACTTTTAGATGCTGATATTTATGGTCCAAATATACCTCGTATGTTAGGTGTTGTTGGTAAATCTCCTGAGATAGTTGGACAAAAAGTGAAACCTATTTTAGCTCATGGTATTGAAATGATGAGTATGGGCTCACTCATGGAAGAGGGACAGTCACTAATTTGGAGAGGTTCTATGATCATGAAGGCTATTGAGCAGTTATTGCGTGATATTCTTTGGTCTGAACTAGATGTATTATTTATTGATATGCCTCCTGGAACTGGTGATGCTCAGCTTACTTTAGCGCAAAGTGTTCCTGTAACAACAGGTGTATGTGTTACAACTCCGCAACAAGTTGCACTTGATGATACTGAGAGAAGTTTAGATATGTTCAAAAAACTGCATATCCCAATCGCTGGAATTATGGAAAATATGAGTGGGTTTATCTGTCCTGATAGTGGAAAAGAGTATGATATCTTTGGAAAAGGAACAACTGCTCCACTTGCGAAAAAGTTTGATACACAAGTAATCGGAGAAATTCCAATTGAGCCTGCTGTAAGAGAAGGTGGGGATAGTGGTAAACCTGTAGTTCTTTTTAACCCACAAAGTGAGACTGCAAAAAGATATCAAGAAGCAGCTAGCAAACTTTGGGCAGAGATAGAAAAAGTGAACGAAGAAGGTGGAGTTAGTAATGAAGCGATTCAGCCAACTGTTGGAGTAAATGGTGGAGCAAGTGCTTGTTCTACTGGCGGCGGCTCTAGTGGTGGATGTGGTTGTTAATTAGCTCTAAGTTTTAGAGAAATGCAAGGATAAAAATGTCTATTAAGATAGTAAAAAATACAGAAGAGTTTAAAGCTCTTATAGAAAAGACTGAGTCAATAGATGGCTACAAAAAGCCAGTAGGCTTTGGTATAGCAAGAGTCGATAGAGGTCAATTAAATAGTGATAAAATACTTCAAGCATCTTTCCCCGTAATTAACTGGAAAGAGAACTTTGGAAGTGCTGCTGTTTTTATAGCAGCACTTGAAGATAGTGGTATAAAAGTAGATTTTAGTGGAAGTGAATTTGTTTGTGAAATAAAAAAGAAATTTGTTAAAAACGCTATGAATGCTTTTTCTCCATATTTAAATGAAGCATTTGATGATGCACATAAAAATGTTCAAGTTATTAGTATGCTTGATTGGATTAGAAGAACGGATAAGTTAAAAGGTGATTATAAAGTAGTTTTCTTATTTGAAGACGACTCCCCAAAAAGTGTCGAAGCAGTTTATCTAAAACTTTATGCACTTTCAACTGGGAAGGCACCTTTAAGAAGTTTAAATTTAAACGGGGCATTTGGTGTTCTCGAAAATGTAGCTTGGTCACTTGGTATTCCAATTGAACTTGATTGGTTACGAGCAAATGAGATTGAAATGAAGCTTCAAGGAACTTATCCAATTATAGAGTCAGTAGATAAATTTCCTAGATTTTTATCTCATATAATTCCTGCTGATAATACTCGTATTTTAGATGCAAGTAAAGTTCGTATGGGAGCACAGTTAAGTGCTGGAACTACAGTAATGCCAGGTGCTAGTTATATCAACTTTAACGCTGGAACTACTGGGGCTGTTATGGTAGAAGGTCGTATAAGTTCATCTGCAATTGTTGGAGCAGGTAGTGATGTCGGAGGAGGAGCTAGTATCCTTGGAGTTCTAAGTGGAACTGATGGAAATCCAGTTGCGATTGGCGAAAATACTCTTCTTGGAGCAAATTCTGTTACGGGGATACCTTTAGGTGATGGCTGTATTGTTGATGCTGGAATTTCTATACTTGAAGGTACCAAGATAGGAGTAAATCCATCAGCAGTAGCGAAGATAAAGGAAGTAAATCCAAGCTTTACATGTAAAGATTCTGATGAAATTCAGTTTGTAAAAGGACTTGATTTAGCAGGGTTAAATGGTATCCATTTTAGACAAAATAGTACAAATGGAATGATAATGGCTCTTAGAAGCCAAAGAGAAGTTGTTTTAAATAGCGACTTGCATTAATTAAAATTAAGGGAGGGTTTTATCCTCTCTTAATTGTTCTTTTTACGAATTCTTCAGCCCATTTATTAGATACTGCATTATAGGTTTTATTTGCAATCTCTTGTTCTTTAATGATCCAATCACCGCATTTCCCACACTTTGTATTGTATTTTTCTAGTTCTTCAAAACTCATAGTTGCAACATCAAAAAATCTCTTTTTACATTCTGCATCAGAACATGATAGTTCTTTCATTAGACTCCTTACACTTATATTTAATCCATTTGATTTATTATATCTGGTTATAATTTAATTGTACAGTTTCTACCAGATTCTTTTGCCTTGTACAAAGCAATATCTGCTTTTTTCATGATTTCTTGTGTACTTTTACCATCTTTTGGTGCATTTGCTACACCAATACTTACTGTTACAAATACACTTGTTTGATTTTTAACTTTTTGTTTTTTTTCAGGAGCTTTTTTGGGTCTATCTTTTCCTCTTAAAATAAAAGCTCTTTTTTCTATACTAATTCTTACATCTTCAAGATAGACTAAAACTTCTTGTGCCGTTTTATTTGGAAAAAGGATTGTAAATTCTTCTCCACCATAACGAAAGGCTTTGCCTCCTCCTTTAACTGTATTTAGTTGTTCTGCAACTAGTTTTAAAACATCATCTCCTACATCATGCCCATATTTGTCATTGAATTTTTTGAAAAAATCTATGTCAACCATTGCAATTGCATAAGTTGAACCTAGTTTCAAAAAAGCCTCTTCTAGGGCACGACGAGCTGGTATATTTGTAAGTGTGTCTATATAAGCCATACTATAAGCATCTTTTAAAAGTGCTCCTATAATCAAAATAGCACTAAGTACAGAAAAAAGAACAAAGGCACTTTGAGTTTGTATAAATAAAGAAGGTATAAGTAATGCAATAAGAATCCAAAATGGAACTTTTTCAATATTTGTTATAAAAAAAAGATTTGAAATTATTGTAACAAATAAAATAGATAAAAGTGAAATTAAAAGTGTAAAATCATTTACCATAATTACAGGTATATCAAAACTTATAATAGAAGTATCAAGTGCATTTTTGAAATTAAATGAAAAATTATAAAGAAGATAATATACTGCACTAAGTAAGGTTAACATTATTAAAATTTTTGAAACACCATAAAAACAGTAGAGCCCTCTCTCTTGCAATATTCCAATAAACAAAAATCCTAAAGCAGTAGTTATAGGAAAAAGATACCAAAATGAGTATTCTCCCCCATCTAGACCCATAGCATGAGGGTAAAACATATAAAAACTGAAGAATAGAGGAATAAAAAGAAGTACAAAAGATTTACTTCTAGCAAAAAACATAGAAAATATGATACCCAATAAAATAAAACCAATTGAAATATCTTTTAATGAATGAATTGTCTCTTTTGGTATTACGCCAAAATAAGAAATTAAAAATGTTATAAAAATTGCTAAAAAAGAGACAAAATGAAAAGATTTAATTACTTGCATCGTCACCATTTAGTATATCTACTAAGTTATGAATTATCTCTTTTTCTTCATCGTTTAAATCAAGTTGTATACCATATCTAAAAACATTTTCTTTTCCGATAATACTAGTGATGATACCATTTGATTCAAAACTAAATTTAAAACCACTTTTTGGATCTTCATAAGAAACAAAGGCAACAATATCTTGTCCCTTTTCAAAGTGACACTTCGTGGAACTCATAATCCCCATACCACCTTCACTAATATCTAACATATTCCCCGTTATATATTCATTTTCATTTGCAATATGTACAAGGCTCGCATGAACTATTGCTGCTCTTGGAAATTTTCTACTCAATAGAGGATAAGTTTCTAACTCTTTTATATTGCTTATTGTAATTGTATTGTTTTTTGCACATAATACTTTTGCTTTTACACTAAAGTTTTTTTCATCAGGATTTTCTTTTATGATGAAAGAATTGCAATGTTCTGCTATCATAGTGATTTGTTCATTTGAAACTCTAATAACTGCTGAGTGTTGTCCTATCTGTTGGACTGTTGCTTTTGTCGTTGATGTTCCAAGTTTTGTATGGATTATAAATCTCATATCACGACCTAGTTTATACATGTTATGAAGATATGTTATTGCATTGTCTTTTGGCATGTATGGAGAAACATCAAATGTGAGATAATCATGTTCACTAAGAGCTGTAAAAAAATTATCTCGAAAAAGTTCTAAGACTATGATAAGTTCTATTGATTGTTTGTAATTATTCGTATTCTTATATTTTATAAACTCTTTAATCATAGAGTTCATTAAAGAACAGATAAAAATTACAGTTTGTGTGGAGGCATTTTCTAGCCAACAAATATGCCTATTGTAGCAATCCTCATCAGGATTAAAAATAGCTTCATAAAAGTTGTTAGATATATTTTCTTTATCTAAAACACAGCATGGGCATAAATTTGTTTTTGCAAAATACTGGAATAATTTTTCAGTAAATACTGCCTTGTGCTCTTGAAAAAATGCTTTTTCTTTTTTAAAAATAGGATTATGTTTAATTCTATTGATTTCCGTTATCATTTATTTACCTACGGCTAATTTTTTTTACTTTTTATTATATCGTAATTTATGGTATAATCGCGTAAAAACACAAAGAGAGTTAAATGTTAGAAGCAAACAATATTACGATGAGATTCGCATCACAATTATTATTCGAAGATATAAATTTAAAGTTAGATGTTGGCAAAAGATATGGTCTTATAGGAGCAAATGGAGCTGGAAAAAGTACTTTTATGAAGATACTTTCGGGAGAGTTAGAACAAACAAGTGGAAATATTTCTATTCAAAGTGGACTAAAAGTTGGAACACTGAGTCAAAATCAATATGCTTATGAGGATTTTACTCTAAAAGATGCCGTTATGATTGGTAATAAAAGGCTTTTTAATGCTATCAAAGAGAAAGAAGACTTATATATAAATGGTGATTTTGAAGATGATAAAGTCAATGATAGGCTTTCTGAGTTAGAGATAATCTGTTCAGAAGAAGACCCTACTTATGAAGTTGATGTAAATATAGAAAAAATTCTTTGCGCTTTGGATTTTCCTGTTGAGATGCATACTGAACTGATGAGTTCTCTTACTGGCGGAGATAAATTTAAGATTTTACTTGCACAAGTACTTTATCCAAAACCTGATATTCTATTTTTAGATGAGCCTACAAATAACCTTGATCTTGAAGCTATTTCTTGGCTTGAGGAACAGTTAAAAAAACATGAGGGGACTATGGTAGTTATTTCTCATGATAGACATTTCTTAAACTCTGTTTGTACAAATATACTTGATGTTGACTTTAAAAAAATTAGAGAGTTTACAGGCAACTATGATGATTGGTATATTGCTGCAAACCTTATAACTAAGCAACAAGAGTTAGAACAAGGTAAAAAATTAAAAGAGAAAGAAGAACTTGAAGCTTTTGTAAGAAGATTTAGTGCAAATGCATCTAAAGCAAAACAAGCAACTTCAAGACAAAAAAGACTTGAAAAGTTAAATATCGAAGATTTACAGACTTCAACTAGAAGAGATCCAAGCATCATTTTTAAAGCCAAACGAGATATAGGAAATGAAGTTTTAGAGGTAATTAATATCAGTAAATCATATGATGAAGAAGTTTTAAAAGAGTTCTCTTTAAAAGTAGAAAAAGAAGATAAAATTGCGCTTATTGGACCAAATGGAGTTGGAAAAACAACACTTTTAAATATAATTATGGGTGAGGTGAAAGCTGATAGTGGAGAAATAAAATGGGGAGCTACAATCGAGCCAAGTTATTTTCCACAAAATACAACTGATCTGATTGATGGTGATGAACAACTTTTTGAGTGGTTACAAACTTATGATGAAAATAAAGACCTTGATGAAATTAGAAAGTGTTTAGGCCGTATGCTTTTTTCTGGTGAAGATCAAAAAAAGAGTATCAAAAATATCAGTGGTGGAGAAAAACACCGTATGATGCTCTCTAAAATGATGCTTCAAAAAGGAAATTTTTTAGCACTTGATGAGCCTGATAATCACCTCGATCTTGAGGCTATTATTGCTCTTGGTGAAGGACTGTTTAAATTTCAAGGAAATGTTATCTGCGTTACACATGATAGAGAGTTGATTGATGCTTTTGCAAACAGAATTATTGAGTTAAAACCTGATGGCACTGTGATTGATTTTAAAGGTGATTATGAGGCATATAAAGAAGAACATGGTCATTAAAGTTGGTTCGGCTTTAGATAATGATAAAGCTTGGAGTAGTGATACAAAGAAAAAAATAAAAGAAATTTTAAAAGAAAAAAAAGAGCCAAATGAACATGCTATAATCTTTAAAATAGAAAAAAGAAGGGGAAAACCTGTGAGTATCATAGGCCCTTTTTTTAGGCACGAAAAAGAGTTAAAAGAGCTTTGTAAAAAACTCAAAAAAAAGCTTGGAAGTGGTGGTACATGTAAAGATGAGTGGATGGAGTTTCAAGGCGAGTGTAGAGATAAGCTAAAAGAACTTATTAAAAAAGAGGGTTTTAGGACAAAAAGCTAATGGAACACATAGTAAATACACTGATACCTATCTTCTCATTAATCTTGCTGGGATATTTTTTTAAAACAATCAAGTTTCCTTCAACTGATTTTTGGCCAATGGCTGATAAGTTTACTTACTATGTTCTTATGCCTTCACTTTTAGTTTATAAAGTATCTACTTCAAATATAGATTTAGAACAAACTTTGGGCCTAGTAATTACAGCACTTTTATCTATACTGATTGTCTTTTCTTCATTACTTGTGTTGAATTTTTTCGTAAAGTTTAACAACAAAGCATTTACTTCTATCATGCAAGGTGGAATTAGGTTTAACACTTATGTTTTTCTTGCCTTTGTTGATTCTGTTTATGGAGACAATGGCTTAGTCTTGGCAGCAATTGTTATGGCTTTTGTTATACCTTTTATCAATGTACTTTGTGTTTCTACTTTTGCTATTTTTGTTAGAGATGGTAAATTTTCATTTCTGTCTTTTTTTAAAACTATTATCAAAAATCCTTTGATTCTCGCTTGTGCGATTGGAGGGATTATAAATGCAGGTGATGTAACTTTACCTATAGTTGCATTAAAATCTCTTACTATTCTTAGTGGTGCAGCTTTACCAATAGGACTTTTGTCTGTTGGTGTTGGGCTAGAGTTTAGGTATTTAAAATCAGCAAAAAAAGAGTTGATAACTTCTGTCTTTGCAAAATTACTATACTTTCCAATGGTGATATATGGAGTTGGTTTAGTATTTGGTTTAAATAGTGAAATGTTAGCTATTGTTGTGGTTTTTGGGGCTATGCCAACAGCTGTGAGTGCTTACATCTTAGCTCGTGAGCTTGGAGGAGATGTTAGCTTGATGGCTTCAATCATCACTCTCCAGACTCTTTTGTGTATGTTTACACTATTTTTAGTTGTTCCTATCCTTTAGAAAACTCTAATTCTTTAATTCTTTTTACTAATTCTCCATCGATTGGAAATCTTCCCTCTTTATCTTTTGAAAAGATAGTAACACCATCTACTTCGATGTCAAAAACACCTCCAAAACTTGGAACTCCGATTAGATCTGCATCAGGATAGGCCGCGTATATTTCATCTCCCGCACGGGAAGCTTTTGGTCTATATGATCACTGATTACAGTAAATAATATTTACTTGCATTCACACTCCTTTATTTGTTTAGATTTTATCTAAAACACAATTAATTTGCAATTTTTTTATAGTATACTGACATATAAAGTTTAAAGGATCTACTATGATAAAGAGAGTTATATTAGTTTTAGTTCTAATTTTTTCTACATATACATTTGCTTCATCTGAAATAAATGAAAATATAATGGTAGAAAAAGTGTTTAAAAAAATGCAAAGAGCTTATAAAGAGAAAAATCAAAAATCATTTTTCCAGTATGTCTCGGAAAACAAATTTCAACAAGATTATTTATCATTTTATGATTCAGTAGATGAAGATTTTAATACAAATGATATTTTAAGTACCAACACCTGGATAGATAAAATCACAACCGATGGTAAAAAAAGATTTTTATATATAAAATGGACAAAAAGATACCATACTGTTAATAATAATCAAGAGTTAGAAGTAGAAGGAAACACAGAGTATCTTTTTGACCAAATCAAAGGTAAATATAAACTAATAGATTTTAGTGGCGATGTATTTTGGGGCGTGAGTAAACCTTAGTCTTGAAAGCATTTATTGTAGCATTTTTATATTTTACAAACATTTTAGCCAATGATATCATGGTTACTTCTAGTATGCTTGTCACTAGTGAAAGTTTACATGTAAAAGAACTAATAGAGTCTGATGGTTTTAAAGATTTTAATAAACACCATATCAATTTTGGGTTTGATGCTAAAAAGACAATCTGGCTTAAAATTAAACTAACTAATTTTTTGAATAAAACAGTGGATAAATACTTAGTGATAAATAATCCTCTGTTAGAAGAAGTCTACTTTTTTGATCCTATAAATGGTTTTAAAGTTTATAAATCTGGACTCTTACATGTAAAAGAAAATAGACAAGAGATTTTCCCTTCACATCAAATAACCATTGCACCTCATGAAATCAAACTTATTTATGTAAAAGTAAAAAATACTACGACTACTTTACAATTTGGTTTGGAAGTGTTAGATGAAAAAGAGTTTAAAAGCAATGATAAAATCAAGCAATTTTCAATAATGCTTTTTATTGGATTATTGTCTTCTTTTGTGATTTATAGTGTTATGCTTTTCTTTTATACAGGTGATAAAAGTTACTACCTTTATGCTTTTTATCTTTTGACATTGATGTTCCAACAGTTGACATATATAGGTTTTTTACCTTTATATGCACCTTCTTGGTTTGTTTATTTAGATAATTTAATAGTTGTGCCAAAAGTTTCTATTATGATAGTGGCAGCAGCTTTATTTGCAAAAAATTTCTTAAAAATGGAAGAATTTACAACTTTAAACAAAGTATATACAGTCTTTATAGGAGTCGTTTTAATCCAGATACTTATCTTTGGAACGCAGTTTTTTTATGTTCCTGAAATAACAGTTGTTTTAGGACTTTTATTTATTATTTTTAATACATATTCTGGTCTCTATGTTTATAAGCATGGAAACAGGCAAGCACGATTCTTTTTAGTAGGTTGGATGTTGTTATTCATTGGATATCTTCTAATGATATTTGATGCTCTGGGATTTATCTCAACAATGGACCGATTTCCTGAACTCATACTTTGGATTACTGTAATTGAAGCAGTATTTTTAATGTTGGCCTTTGTGGATAAGCTTAATATTTTAACAACACAAAAAAAAGAGTTAAATAAAAAGCTGTTTGAAGAGATGGATAATAGACAAAAAATCGTTGCAGCACAAGTTATTGATAGAACTAATGACTTACAAATGGCTCTCGAAGAAAAAGTGGTTCTGTTTAGAGAGTTAAATCATAGAGTAAAAAATAACTTGCAGCTCATTTTATCGATTATAAGATTGCAAAGGTTTGATTTAAAAAACAATCAAAGTTCTTTAGAGTTTGAAAAACTAGAAAACAGGATAAAAGCCATATCAAAAACTCATGAACTACTTTGTGATAGTGAAGATATTGTTAAAATTGATATGAAAGAGTATATCAATGAACTTTACAATGAATTGAGTGAAAGTATCATTGATATAGACATTGATTTTGATTTACATGTACATGCAACGATGTTCTTAAGACAAGCTGTTTATGTAGGGCTTGTGATAAATGAATTGGTTTCAAACTCTATAAAACATGCATTTAATAATGATAATGGAAAAATATATATCTATTTACATAAAGAAAATGATGAGTACTCGCTCATCGTTGGAGATAGTGGAAACGGATACGATAGAGCTTCTCTAGGAAGTGATGGCTTAGGTTTAAAACTAGTTGATTCTTTAGTTAACAATCAACTAGAAGGCAGTTTATCTGTAGAAAAAAATGAGCTATTCTTACACAAAATAAAATTCAAAGTCTAATAAAGTTACAAAGTTAACCATAATATAACAAAAAATTAACAAAAAGTTAACAAAAAGTTAACAATGCAATAATATTGCAATATATTTTTTGTATACTGTTTAAAAATAGAAAACAAGGAGATGTTATGGTAAAAAATACTTGTGTGATTTTACTGTTACTTTTAGCTACTTTTTCATTTGCAGCTTCTGAATACGACAAAGATATTGTTGTTAAAGATCAGACTAGAAATGATAAGGTGACAGAAGTTTTTAGGGCAATGATGAATGCTTATGAGGAAGAAGATATTAGGCTATTTTTCTCATATGTTTCAGAAGATAGATTTGAGCAAGACTATATGACATTTTATGATGCAATTGATCAGGATATAAGAGTTTATGACATCTTAAGTGTAGATACTTGGGTTGATAAAATAACAGAAGATGGATATAAGAGATTTCTTTATGTGCAGTGGACTAAAAGATATCTTGCAACTACTAGTGATAGAGAGATAAATCAAAGAGGATATTCAAGATTTTTATTTGATGAAGTCAATGGAAAATATAAACTTATAGAATTAGCAGGAAACAACTTTTGGGGTAAAAGTTTACGTGAATGGACAGAAGAAGTACCTCAAATTGCTGGACAAGAGCCAGAAAATACAGTATCAGGTGGAGAATCAGGTGGTGGAGCATTACCTGATTTAACGGTAACAATACCAGCTGGTGGTGGAATTTCAGATGTTGCTTTTAATATCAATAATACTGGTACTGCAACAGCTATTGCTCCAATATATTATAAAATTGAGTATTGTGGAGGAACTATAGAAAAACCATATGAAGAAAATATTTTACCGGGAGATTCTACAACTTATCCTATAATTGAACCATTGCCTGCGTGTAACTTTGGAGGACAAACTGTTACAATTCTTGTAGATTCAACTAAGGAAATAAATGAATTAGATGAATATAATAATGATGTTAGTAAAGTTGTTGAATAATCATGAAAAAACTATTATTAATTTCATCCTTGGCGGCTTGTTCTCTCTTTGGAGTAGAACAAGTGGATGGTTGGCAAGTAAGTGGTCGTCTCAGTGCATATATAGAAAGTGTAGATGTTGATGGTGGAGGAACAAGTTCAAGTGAACGAGAAAAAACCACTCATAATGAAGAATTAAATTTAAATTTTAGAGGCCCTTTAGGAAAAGGTGAAGCTGGATTGGAAAGTCGTATGAGAACTACCAATAGTGATAGTATTCAAGCTCATGGTGCAGAGTTACTTTATATGAAAGCATACTATCGTGATAAGATTTGGACAGTTGAAGCCGGTGATGTAGCTGCATCTTTAAATCCATATATCTTTAGTGGAAGCGTAAAAGGTGCTAAAGCAGTTTATAAGTCAGATGAAAAAGACCATACTTGGAATTACACAGTAATCACAGGAGCACAAACAGCATCTTGGAGAGATTTACTTGAAGATGGTGGTGATGATAATCCAACAACCTTTACAGGAGGCTTTGAAGCAAAGTATATTCATGAGCGTTCCAAAGAGATTGCCCTTAGTTTTGCAGCACTTGATGTTGCGAGTGATATCAATGCAACAGCTAAAAATGGTTATGGTTTAGGAATAGATGGAAAATGGAGATTTAACAAGTATGTTACTCTAAAAGGTCGTGCAGCTTTTACTGATGGCAAAGAAGACAGCAACTCTTCTTCAAGCACAGCTGTTTACCTCAAACTTTTAACAAGACCAGTTTTAAAATCTGTAAAAAGTGATTTTGTGTATCAAAGAGTAGATTCTGATTTTGTATCATTTGGAGGAAGTGCCAATGATGACAAAGAGCAGATTGAAAACTCAACGACATGGACAATCAACAAAGAACTCCGTGCTCGCATGGATTTGAAGTACAGCAGAAACAATCTTGATGGAACAGTTACTAATGGAACTCAGAATATTTACTATGAAGCAGTTTCACTTACATACAATCCTAGTTTTTTAGAAAGAGGGGATTTTAACTTCCGACTAACAAATAAAGATATAGATGATGACGTGACAGATAGTAATAGACTAACAGCAGGAGTAGACTTTAACCTTCGCCAAAAGAGTGGATGGAGATATGGTGCTGGTTATGACTATAGTGACCAAGATGATAACAATGCATCAAGCACTAGAACTCACACTATAAAAGGGCTTCTTGGATATAAGCAAAACCTTGGGAAAGACAGTTCATATAGATTTACTGTGCGACCAAATTACCAGCTAATAGAGAATTCTCAAGATAAAATTGGTTTTAAAATTGATGCTGGATATGTACATAACAAAAGGTTGTCAGCAGATATCATGTATATGATTAATGATACAGATTATGATAGCAGTTCTACTTCAAACAATACTCAAAATGCAACTTATCAGTTTAGATCAACATATAAACTAGATACAAAAGGTAGAAACATACTAAGACTTCTTCTTGAAAAAAGAGATGTTCATGTAGATGATACAGCAGATAGTACTTATAACGAATACAGAGGAAAAGTTTCATTGGTAATGAACTTTTAAAATACGTCAAAGGAAGGGCATTTTGTCCTTCCACTTCTAGATAATGCAATATTCTTGCAAGCTAAATGCAATCTGTTTGTGTTATTATTTTTTTAAGATTGTTAAAAAGAGGGCATTATCATGAAAAAAATAATTATATTTTTATTGAGTTCTATTTGTTTATTTGCAAATATTGGTACTGTTGTGGATGTAGTTGGAGATGCAACTCTCGTTCGCAATGGAAAAAACATACAAGTTGTGCAAAAACTAGAACTTAAAGAACATGATTTTGTAAAAACTGGCAAAAATGCAAAAGTAAAAATATTTTTCAAAGATAACACAGCCGTTTCTTTAGGGCAAAATACTTCGTTTGAGATAGACTCTTACCTTTTTACAGGGAAACAAGATTCTAACATAAAATTTAAAGTACTAAAAGGTTTTTTTAAAACCGTTACAGGAGAGATTGGGAAAATAGCTCCAAAGAGATTTAAACTCCAAACAAAAAATGCAACTATAGGTATACGAGGAACTGTCTTTGCCGCAGAAGTTGGTGATGATGCAGATGTTGTTATGTGTACAGATGGAAGGATTATGCTATTTACTCCAAATGGAGATATTGAGGTAAACTCTGGTAGTAGAGCTTATGCTCGTACTTTTGGTGCTCCTCAAGTAAAACAATATTCACAAAAAGAAAAAGAACAACTCATAAAAAATGCCGGTTGGCATGGGAGTATGACACTAGAAGAACTCAAAGAATTTATAAAAAAGAATTTTAAAGAACCACTTAGAAGTCAATTACTAGCAGCAATTGAAAATATATATGATAAAGATAGTAGTGAAAGTAGACAAACCATAGTACAAAATGCTGATGACATAGGATTTGTAGATGAAATAACTATTAACGATAGAGAATTTGATGAACTTCCCAGAGATATAGAATTTTATTCAGATGATTTAGAAGACGGCAAAGTCATTGTTAGAGGTATCTTAGAGAGTGAAGATAAAGCTGTACATGTAAATACCTTATTTGTAGAAATAACAACAGATGGTGGAGATAGCTGGACAAGAGCAAAAGGAAATAGTGACTGGGAATGGAGTTTTTCTCCAAAAATAGAAAAACCTTATGACTTTTCTTTAAGAGTTGTTCAAGATATTAAAGGTGCACAAAGCGATGATTTCATTGTTTCAGCTGAGCCTGAAGATGTAGAGATAAATTTATCTGATACAATTACAATAGCTGGTTTTAAACTTACCCTAAATGCAGATGCAAACTTGCAAAATGGTAAACTAAATGGTTCTGGTAGTATTGAGATTCCATACCTATCTAAAATAACGAATATAGCAAATAAAATAGATGTAAATTTTGAAAATCTTACAGTACTTGATAATATTGTAACACTAGGAGATATAACATATAATACTCCTTTTACAATTGAAACTCCAATTGCAGATTTAAACATTAACAGTATGGTGTTTTCTCCTACCCCAGCAAATAATAAGATAGTAGGTAGCATAGCTTTTAAAGATACTTTAGCTTCATCTTTAGGAACGATAGATTTACCAAGTACAAGTAAATTTTTACCAACAAGTTTTGATTTAAATGTACCATTTGAAGCACAAACTATAAATATTTGGAGAGAAAAAGGAGTTTTACTTTATATTTCTAGTGGAGCATTTACTTTAGGTTATAATCTTGGAGATGAATTACCTAAAGTAGATTTTGATATACCATCTGCTCAGTTTA
>Ga0193956_1000235_pt1 | contig 26396 bp, 25 predicted proteins | sample BB_7_MG_FD_140358 | JGI IMG/M metagenome (GOLD analysis project Ga0193956, IMG submission 140358) | Microbial mat bacterial communities from the Broadkill River, Lewes, Delaware, United States - BB_7_MG | ecosystem: Environmental > Aquatic > Freshwater > River > Microbial mats | place: USA...
GCTTCAAAATCGCCAAGCAGTTTTGTTTGGGAGGGTGATGATTTAACTACTCCAAATGATTGGAATACAGGCGAAAACTGGAGTGGGGGAGTAGTTCCTTCTGCAGGAGACGATGCTACTATACCAGATGTTTCATTAGCTTCTAATGAATATCCGATTATTGATGTTGCCAATGCCGTATGTTTTAATTTAGATATGAACGATGCAGCAGAAATGACCTTAACAACTGGTGGAGCTCTTAATATTGGACAAAATTTAAAATTGGGAGACGGAGTAAGTGCTAAAATATTTATGACAGGAGGCGACCTTAATGTAACTTCAACTTTTACTGCAAATACTGGTTCAAATCTTATTATTACAAGTGGTAATCTTAGCTTGGGAACACGTGTTCTAAATGCAAATAGTATAGTTACTTATAACGGTAATAATCAAAATATTTATAATTGGAATTATGCCGATGTTGTGTTAGACGGAACAGGAACAATGTTAATTACAGGACCTACTGTAACACCTACAACTTGCGATGATTTTACTATAAATGCAACTGGAAATGCTTTAAATATTCCTGTTGGAATGGCACTTACTGTTAATGGAGTAATGACAAATAATGTTGCAGGAAATGCAGGAATAGTTGTAAAATCAGACGCTACAGGAGACGGCTCGCTTATTTTTAGCAACAACGGAGTAAACGGAACTATTGAACGATATTTGTCTAAAGCAAATGCAGAAGTAGGACAGTGGCATTTTCTTGGTTCGCCAGTAACCGCCGCACCTTTGAGTTTGTTTAATACAAATAATTTTTATCAATACAATGAAAATGCAGATGACTGGTGGACAGGTCCAACATATTTTTATAACGACCCATCTGGTTGGCAAGTTCCCGCAGGAAATTTGACTGTCGGACAAGGATATATTTATTATTACTACGAAACTACTATTAATTTTGAAGGAGAAATAAATTATAATGCCGCAGGATATTCAACACCTGCTAATTATACAACTCATGCAGGAAATGCAGGAAATGGTTTGCCTTATACTAATTTTGATGGTTGGCTATTGGTTTCAAATCCGTATCCATCTGCGTTAGATTTTCAAGCATTGAATATAGTAGATATTAATAAAACTGTTTATTACTATGATGACGGTGCGGATAATTATAAATACTATACAGCAATTGCCGACCCTGTTTATGATATGGGAATTACCGTTAATGGAGGCTCTCGTTATATTGCATCAGGTCAAGGATTTTTTATTAAATCTGATGTAAATCCAGCAGGAGGAACATTTACTATACCAAACGCTGCAAGACTTCATAATGCTCAGCCATTTTGGAAAGGTGAAGAACCAAAATCACCAGAAAACCTAATACGTTTCCAACTTGATGATAATGAATACTCTGATGAAATGGTAGTATATTTTAATGATGACGCAACAACAGAATTTGATGGAGATTATGACGCATACAAACGATTCTCTTGGAGTGCAGAAGTGCCTCAAATTTATACTCTTAATAATGATAAAAACGTTGAATTTGCAATCAACTCATCAAAATTGGATTTCTCGCAAGTAATTCCTTTGGGATATAAAGTTGCAACAACCAATGAATACACAATCAAAGTTACAGAACTTACATCAATGAATTTTGATTATATTTATCTCGAAGACTTAAATACAGGAGCTTTGGTAAATCTTTTTGAGCAGAACGAATATTCATTTATTCCAGAAACTACCGAAATAGATAATGATAGATTTTTATTACATTTTGGCATGGAGCAAACACCGGTAAATACTAATTTAGCCAACAAGCAAGCCTATAGTGTATATCCAAACCCATCAAACGGATTGGTGAATATTTACAGCGAGCAAGGATTTAAAGATACTAAAATTATTGTTAGCGACATTACTGGACGAAAAATTTATGAAAATAATATAAATAATTCTAAAAATGTGAGTATTGAATTATCCAATTACGGAAGTGGAGTTTATTTAATTTCCATTATTAAAAATGATGAAATAATAAACAAGCGAGTAGTAATAGAATAAAATTTTATGATGATACTAAAAATGCCAAAGTGAAAGCTTTGGCATTTTTTATTTGAAGATAGGAAATAATAAAGATTTTTATAGTTAAAATTGCAAAGCGATTAGTGCAAAATTGTGTGATAGCCGAATACGAAAATGATATTTATATTTGTATGGCAAACATTTGGAGCTTTGGCAAAAATGCCACTTATGGAGGAAAATTTAGTTTACAAGACGATTTCAAACAATTAATTTTAAAAGAAATTAGTAGCTCAGCAATGCAGTATTGCTTAAAAATGAACAAATAGACAGAAAATAATAAAAATTGCTCATTTTTTACTAAAAAACGCACTTGAAGGGCTAAAAAATGCACTTGATCAACTAAAAAACGCACTTGAAGGGCTAAAAAACGCACTTGATTAACGTGAATGTATTGAAAACGTTGCGGGGCTTCACAAAAGTCAATTTTTGCACAAAAGATGAAAGTTTGCAATTTCGTTTCAATAATGCACAGCCCCGCAATGTTTTTCAATACAATGTTATGGAAATTAATTGTTGTTTATTTCATATTATAATGTTGTTTATTCTGAATATGTTTCGTTGTTTGATAAAAATTATCAATCAATTTAACAACCAAATCGTCCAATTTAATATTTGATTTTGTCAACCATTGAGCAACTTCTTCTTTTATTGGAATTTCAGTAGTGTATATACGTTCTAATTTTCCAGAGGTTATATCTTCTTCTGAAATTGCTTGATTTTCAGAATAATCAAGATTATCATCATCATATTCAACCAAATCTTTTGGAACTCTAAATCCATTCTCGTTTAAAAAGAGTACATCTTTTATCGAAATTTTTTCATCTTTATAATCAATTTGTTCTTGTAGTATTGATTTTTTGTTTTTAATTATTTCAATTGCATCTTTCCAATATATTTTATCTGCTTTCATGGTTATTTGTTTTGATTATTATAAATATCTCTTTCGTTTTTATTTGATGGTCGTGCTGATATTAAGCGAATTGCTTTTTCTCTGATAGTATAAACAACTGTTAATATAGCATCAAAAATAGCTCCGATTGTTATCCATCTTTCTTCTCCATAATCTTTTCTCGTATCACGATATTTTATACGGTTCTCGTCTTCAAAGATTTTCTTTGCATAATTAAAATCAATACTGTGTTTTTCTTTGTTTCCAGAGTTTTTATTTTCATCCCATTCAAACATAACGTATTTTTTACAAATTTAATGATTTTATTATTATCGTTACAAATATAAAATAATTATTTTCAAAAATTTAAACGGATTAATTCATTTTAATAAGGTGGTTTCATAAAGATTTTTTTTATAAATAATAGAATATTTTGATATTTACTTAAGTTTGTGTCGTATATAAATTTATCGTTATCAATAAACATTAAAACAATTTTTACTATAATGTAAAAGATTACTAAAACAACGAAAATAACAAAACTGTTTGTAAGCATTTCATCTATTTCTGTTGTACTATGATTACTTATTAATCTTATAATTAACATAAAGATGCTTATAAAAAATATCGGATAAATTATTGGTAAAACAAATTTGTTTAGTAAAACTTTTAAAAATAATGCAAAGTTTTGTTTAAATTCACTCATATTTTTCATCTTGATAGTTAATGCTTTTTTTATCCTTGTCTTCTACGTTTAATAAACTAAATATTTTTTTCAAAAAAAGGATAATTATTATAAAAATAACACCAATTATTAAACGTTTTATATCAGATAGATTTAATTTCCAAGTATTTGTAAATTTTTCTAAAACAGGAATAAATAATATTGTCGGAATTAGATATAAAAGTCTATAAACTTTTTCCAAAATAAAAATTATTCCTTTAATAAATAAATATAATTCTTCTTTAAAACTCATTTAGGTGTTTTTAAATTTTCATTTTCCATAACAGAAAGATGGATTTCAAGCTCTCAAAAATATATTAATATCCCGTTTTACCAAAAATTGTATTTACTGTTTTAAGAATAAGAATAACATCTAATTTTAGCGACCAATTATCAATATATTCCAAATCTAATTTCATCCATTCGTTAAAGCTAATTTCGTTTCTACCAGACACTTGCCAGATACAAGTTATTCCGGGTTTCATTGAGAGCCGTCGGAGTTGCCATCTTTCGTATTCCTTAACCTCTTGTGGCACAGGAGGACGTGGTCCTACCACAGACATATTGCCTTTTAGAACATTAAAAAATTGTGGTAATTCGTCTAAGCTGGTTTTTCGTAAAAACTTTCCTATTTTGGTAATTCGTGGGTCGTTTTTAATTTTAAAAACAGGTCCGTCAACCTCGTTTTGTGCTTTCAAACCTTCTTTTAACTCTTCGGCATTATCAACCATTGTTCTAAATTTATATAACATAAACGGTCGTCCACGTCGTCCTACTCGTTCTTGTTTGAAAAAAACATCTCCTTTGGACGTTGCTTTTATTATAATTGCAATTATTATAAAAACTGGCGACAAGAATAGTATTGCAAAAAAAGAAAATAAAAAATCAAATAGTTCTTTGATTTTTAGTGCTATAAAATTAGAGGGTGTATTTGCAAATGTAAGAACAGGAATTTCACCAAAATAGTTAATATTTGATTTTGAAGCTATTAAATTAAAAAAATCTGATTGTAATCTAAATGCAACTCCAACCTCTTGGCAGGAATAAATTAATTTCCTAATAACCTGTGGTTCAAAGTCTTTTTTGCAATAAATTAATTCATCTACAATTTTATTGTCTAACAAATCGTTGATGTTTTCGTTGGAAGGAAGAATTTTTATTGATGAGCCATACTTCTCTTTAATTTCCTCTGAATCAGATATTAAGGCGGTTATTTTAAACCCCCATTCTTTTCTATTTATCATTTTAGAAATAAAAGCCTGCGAACTTTCATCTACAATTAAAACAATATTTTTGGTGTTGTATCCTTTTTTCCTATATTTTTTTAGAATAGAATGAAGAATTATTCTTGAAATAAAAAGCATAGAAATGTCTATTATTCCAAAAATTAGCAATGCTAACCTGCTTATTGAATTTAATTTAAGTATAAAAATAAATAAAAATAAAATAGATAAGCCAATAAGAACTACTATAAAATATTCAAATAAAATGAGCGAATATGGTTTTACTCGGTGAAATGTTTGAACATTCTTGATTTTTAGTAATATAAACCATACAGGAATTATTAGCAGGGCAAGAATAATGTATTCGTTGGTATAAATAAGGTTGCCAGCTACTGTAAAAATACGAATATAATACGCTGATAAGAAGGCAACTAATGTTATTATTACATCAGAAATATTTAAAAAATTATTAAAAAGTCTTTCGTTTTCTCTAATCATAGCAAATAATTTGAAAAATTATAACAGGCAACGATAGAATACAAAACGCCAAGTATCATTATTATTTTTGATAGGATACTTGCAAAATGGAAATGTTCTTTTGTTTTTGCAATAATTATTTTGTAAATAAGAAAAAGTAGTGGAATAATAAGAGCTATTATTATGTAAATAAGCGAATTAAGGGTGCTAATATAAACAAACTGAACATAAAAAAGTGCTGAAATAGTTACTATAATTAGAAATATTGCTACTATTTTGGAATAAAAAACACCTATAATTATTGGCATAGTGTTGCTTCCAAAAGTTTTGTCTCCCTCAAAGTCTTCTATATCTTTAATTATTTCACGAAAGAAGGTAGTTATAAAAGAGAATAGTGAAAAGCCTAATATCCAATAAATTACAAGGTTGAAATTGGCATTTCGCTGAATAAGAATTTCTGCATATTCTTTGTTGAGTGAAGGTATTTCAAAAAGTGCTACAACAAATGGCACAAGCCCTGCAAGTAATGCAACTATCAGATTACCAACAAGGAACTGTCTTTTATACGAAGAAGAGTAAAACCACAATAGGCCTGAAATTATTATAAAAATAAATCCTATTTTATAAATTCCTATTTTAAAAGAGATATAAAAACTTATTGCTACTGCAATCAAATTCAAGGCAATGTGAAGATTCATTGCCATTTTTCTGGTTATTGTTTTGCCAATAGTTACTTTATGTGGTTTGTTAAATAGGTCAGATTCGGTGTCAAAATAATCGTTGATAATGTAGCCCGAAGCTGTTAGCAAAATGGTTGCCAAAACAAGTAATGCAAAATTAAATTCTCCAAATTGCAAATCAAATTCGTGTGCTCCTATGATAGGTGCAATTATGCACCATCTCATAATATACTGAATTGCAACAACAAAAATTAAATTGGGTAATCTTATTAATTTAATAAAACTGGAAAACATATTTTTGATTTTTAGGTTTGGGCACTTATTTTATTGTTCTATTTTTATTAAATTTAAATTTTCATCAAATTTAAGAATATGAACACCTTTGTTTTCAAAGCCACTTTTGTCATTAATTCGCTCAAAATCAAACTTTAACGAAAGTCCATTGGAGTTTGGTTCTACATCTCTATTAGACAGGCAAAATTGAAAATATTTTCCGTATCTTTTAAGAGCTGATAAGAAATATAATGTTACGTCGTAGCCCTGATAGCTAAAAACGGTTGGGTGTGTATTAAAACTTTCGTTATAATTTTGTATAAAATCTTGCACTTGCCAATCGTTTTTATCTACATAATTTGGTGAAGGATAATGAATATTTAGATTACGATAAAAGTCTAATTCTAAATCCTGAAAAGCGTCCCAAGCGGGTAGTCCATAAACTGTTATACGATATTCTTCTATGCTAACCATAGAGTTTAGATTATTTAGCACATTTGAAATAAAAACTTCATTAGACGAAGGAATAAATACAATATTTTCTTGTCCTTTTATCAATGCACTTCTAACTGCTTTCATTCCGTCTTTGTTATACATAACATCTTTGAAGGCAATGGTATCTAAGTCTGTTTCGTTAAAAAATATTTTTTTTAAACTCTCCTGATATGTTTCCATAAGCTCTAATTCATCATCTTTTCCATTGTGAATAACTACAAGGCTTGAATCGTAATATCCACTAAGCAGAGGTGTTGAGCTTTCTATTAACATGTTGTCTGAAGGGTTTACCTGAAAAATAAAGGGATTGTCTTCTAATAATTCAGTTCTTTTAGAAACTGGTGAAACAACATTTATTTTGTTATTATTTGCAAATTCTGAAACTATATCCATATTGTCTGAATAAATGGGACCTATAATTAAATCCATCTGTCTCATTTCGTATTTAGAAAGAATATTTGCTACTGTAGTGGAATCATTTTTAGTATCATATACGTATAAATCTACTGATAGTCCGAGTCTTCTCATTTCGTTTACGGCAAGCAAAGCTCCTTCATAAAAATGTATAAAAATTTCTGTATTTCTATAAAAACTTGCTTTACTTGGCGTGTTTACAACGTCATAGCTTCTCGAAAAATTTTGGTCTAAGAAAAATGGAATTAAGAAGGCTACTTTAAAAACCTTTTCTGGCGAGTAAGTAAATTCACTGCAAGGTTTGCAAGATGGGTCGGTAAAATAAAGAGGGTCAATATTTACTAAGTTTGGAAGGTCGGAATTTGCTCCAGTAATTATTAGAAATTCAAGGTCGGTAAGTTTCTTTTTGGGGATGTTTAATATTAAGCCTTCTGCAAATTTTTTATTTGCTTCTGGATTCATTTGCAAAAGTTGGTCTTTTGATATGTTGTATTTTTTTATAATAGATTTTATTGTTTCCCCTTTTTTTACTTGATGATAGATAAAAAATTCGTCTTCGGCTTTTAATTCTTTTTTTGTAAAAACTGGTATTTTTAGAATTTGTTTTTTCTTTACGCCGTTTTTAGCTTCGGGATTATATTTTATTATATCTTCCTCTGTAATTCCATACATTTTAGAAATTGCATATAAAGATTCTTTTCTTTTTACTTTGTATTCTATAAAGGCAACTTCACTTGGCTCAACTTCTTTATAATTTTCGTCTATAATTGGAATTTTTAGAACATCGTCGGCTTGTAGATTTACAACAAGTTCATTATTTATCAGAATTAACTGATTTTGAGGTATTCCATAAACTTTGCTTATGCTATAAAGGGTTTCTCCTTTTTTTACCGTATGGACGTAATATTTTCTACCAAGAACAACTATTTTATCTTTTGATTTTTCTACTTTTACCTGTGCATTTACACTGATTATTAGTAAAATAGAAAATATACTCAGTATTATTTTTTTCATTTTTAATTATTTTTTCGGCATATATATTTATTTTATAATATATCCTCGATGTTGTTTTCCAAGTCTTCTTCTTTTTTTAATAATTTTGTAATAAGCTCTTCTGTTTCATCTAAGTTAAGAGCTTTAACATTTGAAATAATAAAATTTTCTGACATAAAATTGCCAAGTTCATTTACTTCGCTTATTATTTTGCTAAATATATTTTGAACATTGGCATCTAATGGAAATAGTGTTAGAATTGTTACAAAATATTTTCCAAATTCTACATTTTCTAATTTACTGGGGTTATTTTTAAAGAAGTATTGTATTTCACTGCTAATAATTCTTTTCTGAACATCAGAAAAATCTTCTTGATTGTTGGAAATTAGCACTATAAAATATCGCAATTTATTCTCCTCGCCACCAAGTCCTGTTGATATGAAAATTTGTTTTTCGTCTAATAAATCACTTTTTAAAAATGCTTTATTTTCTTGAAGTGCAATTTCTATCCAAAACTTAAGCTCCTCATCTGGATTTTGTGCATATTTTTCTAATGTTCTAAAAACTTCAACTTCTGGTATTGATGCCAAATTAGCAATTAGATGTTTTTTTGATTCAATATCAAGTTCTTTATCAAAAATCTCATCTTTTTGTTTAATAATCTCGTCTTCGTTTAAATCTTTTCGTTTATTAATAACGTAATCAAAATATTCGGTTTGTGTTTCCGTATCTATTGTGCCTTCAAAAATATTGAATTTATCTATATTCGGAAATATTTTTTTTACTTTGTCTAACATGTTTTTATTCGCTTTTTGCTGTTGGCTGTTGGCAGTTAGCTTTGGCTGTATATAACACGCTTTGCGTATCTAACAGCCAAAAGCTAACTGCCAAAAAACTATTTTCTATTCAAAACTTTTTCAGCTGCTTCAATAATATTTTTACTTTCTAAACCATATTTTTCAAATAATTGCTCGTAAGTTCCGCTTTCGCCAAACTCATCTTTCATGGCAACCATTTCCATAGGTGTAGGATTGTTAAGAGCAAGTAGTTGAGCAACAGCATCTCCAAGACCTCCGTTAAAAACGTGTTCTTCGGCAGTTACTACTGCTTTTGTTTTTGCTATTGATTTTAAAATTGCTTTATCGTCTAATGGTTTAATTGTATGAATATTAATTAATTCTACCGAAATTCCTTTTTCCTCTAATTTTTCGGCAGCTTCAATAGCTTTCCACACTAAATGACCTGTTGCTATTATTGTTAGGTCTGTTCCTTCGTTTAAAATTACAGCTTTACCAATTTCAAAATTTTGGTTGGCAGGCGTAAAATTTGGAACTTTTGGTCGTCCAAATCGCAAATATACAGGACCTTCATATTTTGCCGCAGCAATTGTAGCTGCCTTTGTTTGATTATAATCACAAGGATTGATAACCACCATGTTAGGCAATGCACGCATAAGTGCAAGGTCTTCCATAATTTGGTGAGTAGCACCATCTTCGCCAAGAGAAATTCCTGCGTGTGAGGCAGCAATTTTTACGTTTTTATTAGAATAAGCTACCGATACTCTCAACTGGTCGTAAACTCTTCCTGATGCAAAAGTTGCAAAAGTGCCTGCAAAAGGTATTTTGCCACCAACAGTCATTCCTGCTGCCATACTTACCATATTAGCCTCAGCTATACCTGTTTGAACAAATCTTTCTGGAAATTCTTTTGCAAATTTATCCATTTTTAAAGAGCCAGTAAGGTCGGCACAAAGTGCTACTACTTCACTATTTTCTTTACCTGCTTCATACAACCCTTCGCCAAAACCCGAACGAGTATCTTTTTTTTCTGTAAATGTGTATTTTGTCATTTTTTCTATTTTGAAATTTTATAAATAATCTACAAAAATACAAATAATCATTTAAAATAAAAAATACAAATAAAATTTTTAAATTTTAAAATACATTTATCATTTCTTTTATTAGCTAAAAGTATCTATTCATTAACTCAAAACTGTTATTGGTATATAAAGTGTATTTATAAAAATAATTTTGATTATATTGCCAAACTATTTTACTTTTGTAGTTTAAGGCAAAAGCCTATTTTTTATAACTCAATATTCGCAATTCAAAAATGTGAATATTAAATTTATTAATTTTAATTTAATTTTTTACAATGAAAAAAAACGTAGCATTAATTCTAACAGTGGTATTTTTATTTTCTTCATTTGTTTCTAAGGCAGACGAAGGAATGTGGTTTCTCGCATTTATAAATAAAAACTACTCCGAAATGCAAGCCAAAGGCTTTAAGCTCACGGTAGAAGACATTTATAGTATCAACAGTTCAAGTATGAAAGATGCAGTAGTGGCACTCGACCATGGTTCTTGCACTGCCGAACTTATTTCTGCACAAGGTTTGTTACTTACTAACCATCACTGTGGATATGGAGAAATTCAAGCACATAGTAGCGTTGAAAATGATTATCTTACAGATGGTTTTTGGGCAATGTCTATGGAAGACGAGTTGCCAAATCCGGGTAAAACAGCCTCTTTCCTTATTAAAATGGAAGACGTTACAGAAAGAGTTTTGGCGGAAGTAAACGATGGTATGAAAGAAAAAATGAGAGAATCTGTTATTGAGGAAATTTCAAGAAAAATAGAAGAAGAAGCAACAGAAGGAACTCATTATGAGGCAGAAGTAAGAAGTTTTTTCGGCGGAAACGAGTATTATTTGTTTATTTATGAAGTTTTTAAAGATATTCGCCTTGTGGGTGCTCCACCAGAATCTATTGGAAAATACGGACACGATACCGATAACTGGATGTGGCCTCGTCATACAGGAGACTTCTCTATGTTTAGAGTTTACTGTGCACCAGACGGTTCGCCTGCTGAATATTCTACAGACAATGTGCCTTACGAACCAAAACATTTCTTCCCACTTAGTATCAAAGGTGTTAAAGAAAATGATTTTGCAATGATAATGGGTTATCCAGGAACAACTAACAGATATTTAACATCTTGGGAAGTTGAGCAAACAATAAATCACGAAAATGATATTAGAATTGAAGTGAGAACTAAAAAGTTGGAAATTTTGAAAAAACACATGAATTCTGACGAAGAAATTAGAATTCAATATGCCTCCAAACATGCTCAATCTGCAAATTATTGGAAATATTCTAAAGGTCAAAATTTAGGATTAAAAGCCTTAAAAGTTGTAAAAAGAAAGAAAAAAATGCAAAAACAACTTACTAAATGGATAAAAAAAGACGAAAAACGAAAAGAAAAATATTCAGAAGCATTAACAATAGTAGATAATGCTGTTAAAGATAACTACGAATACGACCTTGTTACAAATTACTGGTTTGAAGCTCTTTATCTTGGTTCAGAATTAGAACAATTTGCTCTACAAAATTTTGGACTATTTTCTGCATTCGGAGACGAAGAGGCATTAGCCGAAACTTGCGAAGACCTTAAAGAAGAAGGAGAAACATTCTTCAAAGATTACAATGCAATGGTTGATAGAGAACTACTTATCGCAATGTTTGAAATTTACAAAGCCAAAGTGCCAAAAGAATTTCACCCTTCAATTTTTGAAGATATTAATAATGATTTTGGTGGTGATTTTAATAAATTTGCCGACGAACTTTACTCAAAATCAATTCTTACAGACAAAAAAAGATATATGGACTTTTTAAACAATCCATCATCTTCTGATTTTAGCAACGATTTAGGAGTGCAAACAGCATCATCTATTATAAAAGTTTACTGGGACGTAAAAGATAAAATGGAAGACAATGAATATAAACTTGCAAAAGGACGTAGATTATTTATTGCATCATACCTGAAAATGTTGCAAGAAGACGACGCAAATGCTCTTTTCTACCCAGATGCAAATTCTACAATGAGACTAACTTACGGACAGGTAGGAGGTTACACTGCTAACGGAACAACTTATAACTACACTACAAACTTAGATGGTTATATGAAAAAAGAAGACCCTAAAAATCCTGAATTTTTTGTTTCAGAAAGATTAAAAGACCTTTACAAAGCAAAAGATTATGGAAGATATGCAGACGAAAATGGCAAGTTAATCACTTGTTTTACAACTAATAACGACATTACTGGTGGTAACTCTGGTAGCCCTGTAATAAACGGAAATGGCGAACTTATTGGAGTTGCCTTTGACGGAAACTGGGAAGCAATGAGCGGAGACATCGCTTTTGAAACAGAACTTCAAAAAACTATTTGTGTAGATATTAGATTCGTGCTTTTTGTGGTTGATAAATACGCAGGTGCATCTAATCTTATTAAAGAAATGAATATTATTGAATAATTCAATTTAAACTGTCAGACATCTTTAGAGGTGTCTGACAGTTTTTTTACAATAAAACAAATAAAATTATGACAAAAAGATTTTCAATTATTTTACTTGCATTTAGCTTATTATTTAGCATAAATGCAAAAGCAGACGAAGGAATGTGGCTTCTCACAATGTTGAACAAAAACTACGACGATATGAAAGCCAAAGGGTTTAAACTAACCCCCGAAGACATTTATAGTGTAAACAAAACGTCGGTGAAAGATGCAATAGTTATTTTTGGTGGAGGTTGCACTGGCGAAATAGTTTCAGACAAAGGGTTGCTACTTACAAACCACCACTGTGGATATGGTCAAATTCAGGCACATAGCACTGTAGAACACGATTATTTGAAAAATGGTTTTTGGGCAGAAACTATGGCAGACGAACTTCCAAACCCAGGATTGTCTGTAAAATTTTTAGTAAAAATGGAAGATGTTACTTCTGAAATACTAAAAAAAGTAACAGACAAAATGACCGAAACAGAACGAAACGAAATAATAAAAAAAGCTACCGACAAACTTATTGAAAAAATAGAAAAGGAATACAAAACAGAAGACAGCTATTTAACTATTGTTAAACCTTTTTTTGAGTCAAATGCTTATTATCTAATTATTTATAGAGAATATAAAGACGTTCGTTTTGTAGGAGCACCTCCATCATCAATAGGAAAATACGGACACGACACCGATAACTGGATGTGGCCTCGCCATACAGCAGATTTCAGTGTTTTTAGAGTTTATATGAGTCCAGACGGACAACCGGCAGAATACTCACCAGAAAATATCCCTTACAAACCAAAACATTTTTTGCCTATATCTTTGAAAGGATACCAAATGGGCGATTTTACAATGATTATGGGTTTTCCCGGACGAACAAATCGTTACATGACTTCTTTTGGTGTTGAGGAAACCATAAATTCATCAAACCCTAACCGTATCAAAATCAGAGGAAAAAAACAAGAACTGATGATGGAAGATATGAAAGCAGACCCAAAAGTAAATATTCAATACGCATCTAAATTTTCTCGTAGCAGCAACTATTGGAAATATTCTATAGGACAAAACAAAGGGCTAAAAAAATTAAATGTTCTTAGCAAGAAAAAAGAATTAGAAAAAAGATTTACAAAATGGACAGAAACCGATGAAACTAAAAAAGAAAAATACGGAAACGCTCTTGAACTAATCAAAAATCCTTATATTGATAAAAAAGAAATAGCTTATTCTCAACAATATATAACAGAATGTTTTATTTATGGAACTGAATATATTTTATTTGCAAGAAAATCTAAAAAACTTTATGAATATCTAAAAGGAAATGATGGAGTTGGTAAAAAAGACGAAATTATTAAAAAATTGCAAGAAGATGCTGATAATTTTTTCAAAGATTACAACGCTCCAACTGATAAAAAAATAGCATTAGCAATGCTACAAATGTTTACCGAAGATGTAGATAAAAAATATTATCCGGATTTTATCAGCAGTATAGGTGATTACGAAAAATACGTAAACAATATTTTTGAAAAATCAATTTTTGTAAACCAAGAAAAATTCAACAAATTTTTAAAAGACCCAAAACTTGATGCTATCCAAAACGACCCAGCATTCGTCGCCTCACAATCTACCTTTGATAAGTATATAGAACTAAGAAATTTAACATCAGAAATTGACGACAAAATGGCACGAGGAAAACGACTTTATCTTGCAGGACTTATGGAAATGGATAAAAATAAATTTTTCTATCCAAATGCAAACTTTACAATGCGTTTAACTTACGGAACAGTAGGTAATTATATGCCAAAAGACGGAGTTATTTACGAACACCAAACAACATTAGCAGGTGTTATAGAAAAATATATTCCGGGAGACTGGGAATTTGATTTGCCTCAAAAATTAATTGACCTTTACGAAGCGAAAGATTATGGAAAATACGGAGTAAATGGCATAATGCCAGTATGTTTTACTTCAAACAACGACATTACCGGAGGAAATTCTGGTAGTCCAATAATGAATGGCAAAGGAGAGCTTCTCGGACTTGCTTTTGACGGAAATTGGGAGGCAATGAGCGGAGATATAGCTTTTGAAACAGAACTACAAAAAACTATAAATGTAGATATTCGCTACGTCCTTTTTATTATTGACAAATATGCAGGTGCAACTCGCCTAATAGATGAAATGAAAATTGTAGAATAATTAATTAGCAACTTTGACAAAGTTCACAACTTTGTCAAAGTTCTTTTATAATATTAAACCAATCCTTGTGCTAACATTGCGTCTGCAACCTTCACAAACCCAGCAATATTTGCTCCTTTTACATAGTCAACATAATCACCTTCTTTTCCATATTTCACACAAGCATCGTGAATATCACTCATAATTCTTTTTAGCTTATTATCAACCTCTTCTGCTGTCCACGAAAGTCGTAAAGAATTTTGACTCATTTCCAATCCCGAAACAGCTACTCCACCAGCATTTGCCGCTTTACCCGGTCCGTAAAGAATTTTAGCTTCGCTAAAAATACTAATTGCCTCTGGTGTGCAAGGCATATTTGCACCCTCCGACACACATAAAACATTATTAGCCACAAGATTTCTTGCATCTTCTTCTCGCAATTCATTTTGAGTTGCACATGGCAAAGCAATATCTACTTTTAAACTCCAAGGCGTTTGATTTGGATAAAATTTAACTCCAAATTTTTTGGCATAAGATTCAACAATATCATTATTTGTTGCTCGTAGCTCAAGCATATAATCAATTTTTTCGCCACTAATTCCATCAGGGTCGTGGACAAAACCATCAGGTCCAGAAATTGCTACAACTTTGGCTCCCAGTTCAGTAGCTTTTGTAACAGCTCCCCAAGCCACATTTCCAAAACCCGAAACTGCAACAGTTTTTCCTTCAAAAGATTCTCCTTTTGTGGCAAGCATTTTTTGTGCAAAATATACATTTCCAAAACCAGTAGCCTCTGGACGCATAATGCTACCACCCCATTCTCTACCTTTTCCAGTAAATACTCCCGTAAATTCGTTTTTAATTTTTTTATACATTCCAAACAAAAATCCGATTTCTCGTCCACCAACTCCAATATCTCCCGCAGGCACATCGGTATTTGGACCAATATGACGATAAAGTTCTATCATAAAACTTTGGCAAAATCGCATAACCTCTTCGTCCGACTTTCCCTTTGGGTCAAAATCCGAACCACCTTTTCCGCCTCCCATAGGAAGAGTTGTAAGGCTATTTTTTAATACTTGTTCAAATGCAAGAAATTTTAAAATACCTTGATTTACAGAAGGGTGAAATCGTAAACCTCCTTTGTAAGGTCCAATGGAACTATTCATCTCAATTCTAAAACCTCTGTTTATTTGAATTTCGCCTTTGTCGTCCACCCATGGAACTCTAAAAGATATAACTCTTTCAGGTTCAGCCATTCTTTCAAGAATTTTTGCATGTTTGTATTTTGGATTTTCTTCAATAAATGGAATTAAAGATTCCGCAACTTCTTCTACTGCTTGATGATACTCTACTTCATGAGGATTTTTGGCAATTATTTTTGCCATGAACTCTTCAACTAATCTATTCATAGGGTTTGTTTTTGTTACTAAAAAATTAGTATTATTAATTTATTGTTTTAAAGTAGTATGCTTTATATATTTCAATTTAATTATTCAATAGTTCGTTAAAAATTTGCTTAATACTCTGATTTTCAATAAAATAGCTGTAATAGTTTGTTGGAATTTGTTTTTATTATAAATAATTGATTTATTGCATTTTAACAAAAAACTAAAGACCAAAAAATAATAACTTAACGAATATTATATTAAAAAAATAAATACTTAAAACTAAAAAGTTATTAATTAAGGCTTATTTTTTTTACTGAAAATTTTCATAACATAGTGAATAGAAACAGCAAAAAGTAAAACAATTACAATTAGTAGCCCAAAGCCAATAATAAATTCGTTTGCAATATTAGTTTTGGTATAAATTGCTTCAAAGCTATCCCAATACTTATAATTTTCTATATCTTTATTTTCTGCAAAATGAGATATAAATACCATACTACTATAAGTAAATATGCCAAGCATTAATATATTAAAAATTATTTTAACTTTTTCTAAAAGTGTGTATTTTCTATTCATTTATTTTATACTTTTGTTTTTTCAAATTTACTATTTTCTAATATTTTTCAAATTTAAAATATTTTTTCACTATGGAAAAAATTATTAAAAACAAATTAAACAAACTAAATATATTATTTTTCAGTTTAATTTCTATCGTCCTAATTTTATCTTTCATTGTTTTGTATCTAAAAATAAATTTAAAATACGAAGACCTTGTGAAACCTGGCAGTTTACTGTTATATATCAGTCCTTTAACAATGATTGGTGTTATTATGCTAAATTTTCATTTGTATAAAAAAGCGGTTGAAAAAGCTCAAAATATTACCGACGAAATACAAAAATTGCAATTATTTTTTAATACTAAAATTCTTCAATACGTGCTATATGGATTTGCAGGAATTTTTGCCTCAATAGGTTTACTGTTAGAATATAGAGCTCCCAATATTTTTATTTCTGTAATAATTCTTTCATTTATGATTTTTAGCATTGCTACAAAAAAGAAATTTATAAACGATTTTATTTCTGAAAAAGAGATTTTGGATTAGAAATAAAAGATTTCTTTTTTATAGAGTTTCTTTCTATATTCCACTGTTTTTCAGAAAATTGTATTTTTTCTTTAAGTAATTTAAAATTGTTTTTTCCTTTCAAAAAATCAAGAATTGCTTGGTCGCCAGCCAAAAGTTCTATTGCTGTTTTAGAATTTCCTTTTTCGTATTTGCCCTCTCTCCAAAACTCTTGATTAATAGAGTTTTCTGCCAATAACCGCAGCAAAATTAGAGCGAACAAAAGCGAATGAAATTCTTTGCCTGTTTGATGCAACTGAAAACCATTGCAAATCTGATTTTCAAATTTATGAAATGTTGGCACAAATTTAAGTATTCTCAAATGAATTGGAATATTATTTTTGTAATATTTTTTTATGCCTTTTTGAACTGTTTTTAACTCAGACCAGCTAATATTTGGCGAACCAATAATTTCAAAAGGTTTTGTAGTTCCTCTCCCTTCGCTAAAATTTGTTCCTTCAAAAAGGCAAGTTCCAGAATAAATATTTATAGTGTCTAATGTAGGAATATTGGGAGAGGGCTGGATAAAAAACTGATTATTAGATATATTATAATTAAACAATTCAATTTCAAAATTTGCAGAAATTTGATTTCTCAAAAACAAACACATCTCACCAATAGTTAGACCGTGCCTGTGAGGAATGCCTACATGACCAATAAACGAGCTAAATTCAGACGAAATTGGAGTTCCTTCAATATTTTTTCCTGCGGGATTTGGTCTATCAAAAACATAAATTTTTATATGAATAGAATTTTCTTTTATCACCTTAAAAATATTAGCGATTGTGGAAATATATGTATAATATCTACTTCCAATATCTTGAATATCAATAATTAAATTATCAATATTTTCTAAATTTTCTTTTTTTATAAAAATACTATCTTCGCTACTTCCATAAAGTGAAATTATTTTTATTTCGGGCGAAATAAAATTGTAAATATGTGTAGAATCTAATGGAATTTGGTCTTGATATTCAGCAAATAAACCATGTTCGGGAACAAAAATATGTTTCAAGCCGCCTTGCTCTGCCAAAATTTCAAAAAGATATTTTTGTTTTTCAAAATTATAAGAAGTTTGATTGCAAAACAAAGCATTCATAATCAGGTTTTTAATTTATTTATTAGTAATAATTTAAAATTACAAAATAGAAAGCAACAATTTAATAATAGACTAATTCTTATTAAAAAGTAAATGATTAATTATCTATTCAAAAAATTATAATCTCTTATAAGTGTTTCTAATAAAATTTTGGGAGGCATGTTACTTTTTATTCCTGTTTTTTTCTTCACTTCATTTGATGTTTCAAATAATATATCGGTAACAATGCTGTTTCTGTTTTGAGTATATGCCTTAATTGCCTTATTTATAGTATTTACATCTCGTTCAGAGAGCTTTTTTGCTTCTTCAAAAACAAGCTCATAGTTTGGAGGCAAAGCCTTATAAACAGAATGCCTGAAAAAAGTCTTTTTCTTTAATTTAATCACTGAAGTTCCTGCGGCAATATCTCCGAGCCTTTGTCCTTTTCCATTTATTATTACAGTAATTAAAGCAACAACTCCATTAAAAAGCCAAATATCTACAAGCCGTAATATCCATCTAATCAAATAACTACCAAGTGATGGCGAACGTCCATCAAGTTTTACAACCTTTGTTTTCATAATCATTTTTCCCGGAGTTTGCCCCTGAAAAATAAGATTGCTTGCTAAGCTATAGAAAAAAATTGGAATTTCAAGGATAAAAAAAACAATATAAATAATGTCTTTATTCGGAAACAAATTTATGGTTATTCCAAGTAAAAATAATACTATTAAAAAATAAGCAAACAAGAATGAAAAATCAATAAGTGAAGCTAAAACTCTATCGCCAATATTTGCTATATTATGCTCAATAAGAACATTTTGTGTGGTTTCTATTTTAACTTTTTCCATAATAAAGGTTTTGAATTTTAAGCCATATATATTGGCAAATGTAATATTTTTTTGAATTATTTTATATTTCTAAATTAAATTTTATACATTTGTAATCATTTTTTTTTATAAATAACTGTAAAATAAATATTTACAAACTAAAAAACTATAAATGAAATTTTACAAATATCACGGAACTGGCAACGATTTTATTATGATTGATAGCTATCATGAAAAAATAGGACTATCAAAAAATAAAATACAAGAACTATGTAGCAGACGCTTTGGCATTGGTTCTGACGGACTTATGCTTTTGAAAAAACACCCTGAATACGATTTTGAAATGGATTATTACAACCCTGATGGAAGTGGTGCAACTTTTTGCGGAAATGGTGCGAGGTGTATTGTTGCATTTGCACAAAAACTGGGTATTATTACAAATAAAACAGAATTTTTAGCAAGTGATGGCGTACATAAAGCATTTATAAACAATGATATAGTGAAATTAGAAATGAAAAATATTGATTCTTTTCTACAAAAAGAAGATTATACTTTTATGGATACAGGCTCGCCCCACGTTGTTCTATTTTGTGAAAATTTAGATAATTTTGACGTTCAAAAAGTAGGTTCAGAAATAAGATATAAATCTGATTTTGAGCCAATAGGCACTAATGTAAATTTTGTAGAGCAAAAAAATAATTTTATACAAGTAAGAACTTACGAAAAAGGCGTTGAAAATGAGACTTTTTCGTGTGGAACAGGAGTTGTAGCGTCTGCGTTAAGTTTTGCAATAATTAATAATAATACGAATAATTTTGTAAATGTAAAAACCAAAGGAGGCGAATTAAATGTTTATTTTAATAAAAATAAACATAAATTTTCAAACGTTTGGTTAGAAGGTGCAGCAGCTTTTGTTTTTGAAGGTAGTGTAAAATAATTATAATTTTTTAGTAAATATTATAATAATTCATTAAATATAAAATTTGAATATGAAAAAAATATCATTTTTACCAATAATAATATTTTTAACAACAATAATTAGTTGTAATACTACAACAAGTTCTAATAATTTGCAAAATGACACTATAAAAAAAGATAGTATTATTGTTCAAGAAAAAATAGAACCAATTATTGTAGGTGCAGAACAATTTGATTTATATTTAGATGAAATAAAAGACAAAAATATTGCCCTTGTAGTAAATCAAACTTCAATGGTTGGCAATACACATCTTGTTGATACACTGTTGAGTATGGGCATAAATATAAAAAAAATATTTGCTCCCGAACACGGATTTAGAGGAAATATAGACAGAGGCAAACATGTAGATAGTAATATTGACGAAAAAACAGGCATACCAATTATTTCTATGTTTGGACAAAATCGTCGTCCGCAAAACGAACAACTTACCGATGTAGATATTATAATATTTGATATTCAAGATGTTGGAGCAAGATTTTATACCTACATAAGCAGTATGCACGAGGTTATGGAGGCTTGCGTGGAAAATGATAAAAAATTAATAGTTTTAGACCGTCCAAACCCTACGGGAGACTATGTTGATGGACCTGTTAGAGAAGACTCATATAAGTCGTTTGTAGGAATGCACTCAATACCAATTGTGCATGGACTAACGGTTGGCGAACTGGCAAAAATGATTAATGGAGAAGGCTGGCTTACAAATAATTCTGTTTGTAATTTAACAGTTGTGCCTGTAAAAAACTACACACACCAAATGCTTTATTCTTTACCAATAAAACCGTCTCCAAATTTGCCAAATGATGTTTCAATTCGCTTATATCCATCACTTTGCTTTTTTGAAGCGACAAATTTTAGCATCGGACGTGGAACAGAATTTCCATTTCAAGTTATAGGTTACCCTGACAGCATTTATGGTAGTTTCAATTTTATTCCACAAGATATTGAAGGTGTGCAAACTAACCCTATTCAAGAAGGTAAAATGTGTTTTGGCATTGATTTAAGAAATCAACCTTTGAAAGAAACAAAATTTACTTTAAAATATGTTATAGAATTTTACAACAAATCCAAAGAGAAGGAAGACTTTTTTGCACGTTCTAATTGGTTTAATTTGCTTGCAGGAAATTCTACTTTGCAAGAACAAATAAAACAAGGACTTAGCGAAGAGGAAATACGAAACTCGTGGAAATCAGACCTTGATAATTATAAACAAATGAGAGAAAAGTATTTAATTTATAAATAAATAATTTTATAACTCTTGATAAGGAAATGTTCTGAGTCTCACCGATTTAAAAATAAATGGGTGTTCAGAAATATATTTTTTATCGTTCATAATAAAATTTAGTCCGCCTTTTGAAATGTAATTTTTAAAGTTGCGATAATGTTCGCCACCAGCAAATTTTTCAACAGCTTTTGTTCCAAAACGCCCTATTGAAAAAGTTTTTTCATCAAAACAATAATCGGCTATAAGTAGATGTCCTGTTGGCTTTAATAGTCTTTTTGCTTCAAGTAAAATTCCAGAAATAACGTCAAAAGTTTTTTCGTGAAGAGCCAGAGTTATTGTAACAATATCGAAGGAACTTTCTTCTAATGAAGTGTTTGTTGCGTCTTCAAGTAGGCATTTCGTTTTGTATTTTCCTTTGGAGGATTCAGCAATCATTGTTTCGGATAAATCTACTCCAATTACATTGCTAAATCCTTGTTTTTTAAACTGCTTTAACTGATTTCCTGTTCCACAACAAAGGTCTATAATTTTATCTGCTTTAAGCTCTTTGCTCACTTCTACTATTTTTTTTCGTAAGCGAATTACTGCAAAATGAAGCAAAGGGTCGTAAAGTTTTGATACTGTTTTATTATATTCTGACATAGTTTATTGTGTTAAAATTTTGATGCTGAAAAAATATTAGTCAAACATTAGGTTGTAAGGTTTTTCTATTATTTGTTGTAGCTCACCAATTCCAATATTTCTTGCTTTTCTATAAAATTCCTTTCCTTGAAAATAAATTAATACTACTGGATTTGTAAAAATTCCGTTTTGTGCTGCAACATCGGGATACTCTCGTGTATCTACATAAAATAATTTTATTTTGGGAAAATCGCCCCAAATAAGAGTTGCTATTTTGGGTTTCAGAACTTTACACACATTGCATTCTTCGTGAGAAAAGTAAAATAACGCAGCGTCTTCGTTTTGATAAGTTTCGGTATATTCTTCAAAACTTTTTATTATTTCATACATTTATTTATAATTAAAATTTATATGTTATTAAAAAATATACATCTTTTAAATTATATTTTTCAAATTAAAAAGATGTAAATAATGTAAATTAATTGTTTATTTTTCTAAATACGGAACATATTTTTTATCTGCCTCTAAAATATGTTTTTGTAGCCAGTCTCTTAAAAAAATCATAATTTCGTAAGACAGGCCAGAATCGTCTCTGGCAAGTTTTGTTTTAAATTTTAATATAGTTTCCACGAAATCTGCATGTTGCTTTTTATGAAAATCTTTTCTATAATAATCTATTCTTTCAAAAAAATCTTCTTCTTCTTTAAAGTGATAAATTGTATAGTCTGCTAACTCTTCAATTATTCCACTAATAGCATTATTGGCTTCTCCTTCTAAAAAAGCTGAATACAATTCATTTATTATAGATATTAATTTTTTATGCTGAGAATCTATTACCGAATTATCAATAATAAAACGGTCGCTCCAAGTTATTAATGTTTTTATCATAATTTATTTTGGGATTATATTGTTTATAGATTAGCTGCTTATAATTAGTTATCTTCTTTTTTGGTTATAAATAATTTGCAAATTTAATATTTTTTTAAGATATTTTTTATTTATAAAGATAAAAAAAACATGCAAATATATAACTTTTTTTATAAATTAAGCTAAAACTTAATATTAATAAAAATGATTTGATAATAATATAAAAAAAAGGATTTTAATTCTCTGATTATTAGTGGTTTGTTTTTTGCAGGTGTCAGGTTTAAAAAATTGATTATTAAAAGAATTATAATATAATTAAAAATTAATTTGTATCTTTGTAGAAAATAAATTATAAATATATACAATTATGAAAACAATAATTTTTATGATAGTATTTTTACTATCAATAGGAAGCCTAAGTGCACAAAAAGTTTTTTCGGTAGATTATTCAAGCCAAGCAGACGTAAAAGTGTTTGTGGTAGATTATGAAAGTCAGTGCGACTTAAAGGTTTATAAAGTAGATTATTCCAGCCAAGCAGGTAGGAACGACGGCAAATGGTTTTTTGTGGATTATTCCAGCCAAGCTGATAAGAAAATTTATTTTGTAGATTATGAAAGCCAAGCCGATTTGAAAATTTATTTTGTAAAATATTCAAGCCAAGCAGGTTGGAAAAATAATTCTAAGAAGAGCTTAATGTATTAGGAATTTCATTTTTTAATTAAAGTAAAGTTTATAATTTTGCAAAATTAAACTTTTAAGAAAAAAAAATGAAAAAATTTGCACTTATAGGAGCAGCAGGATATATTGCACCCCGCCACATGCAGGCAATAAAAGAAACTAATAATGAGCTAATTGCTGCATTAGACAAAAACGATAGTGTAGGAATAATTGATAGTTATTTTCCAAACGCAAGTTTTTTTACCGAATACGAACGTTTTGACCGTCATATTGATAAGTTAAAAAGAATTGGTAAAAAAATAGACTATGTAAGTATTTGCACTCCAAATTATTTACACGATTCGCATATACGTTTTGCTTTGCGACAAGGTGCTGATGCCATTAGCGAAAAACCTCTTGTTCTTAACCCTTGGAATATAGATGCTTTACAAGAAATAGAAAATGAAACCAAAAAGAAAATATATAATATTTTACAGCTTCGGCATCATAAAAGCATTTTAGATTTAAAGGAAAAAATAGATAAAGCCCCAAAAGATAAAATTTTTGATGTAGATTTAACATATATCACCTCACGCGGGAAATGGTATTATACAAGCTGGAAAGGAGATGAAGAAAAATCGGGTGGAGTTGCTACAAATATAGGTGTTCACTTTTTTGATATGCTATCTTGGATTTTTGGAGACGTAAAATTAAATATTGTCCACTTATTTCAACCAAACAAAGCATCAGGTTTTTTGCAATTAGAAAAAGCAAGGGTTCGCTGGTTTTTAAGCATTGACTATAAGGACAATCCAAAAGAAATTAAAGATAAAAGCCAACGCACATATCGTTCTATAACAGTTGAAGGAGAAGAGATTGAATTTAGCGGAGGTTTTACTGACCTTCATACCAAAAGTTATAAAAAAATATTAAGTGGAAACGGATTTAGTTTGCAAGATGCAAGAGCAAGTATTCAAACTGTTTATAATATAAGGAACACTAAGCCAATAGGACGAAGAGGTGATTATCACCCGCTTATGGCAAATATTAATTTTTAAATTATAATAAAAGTTTTTTTATTTAGATTGACATATAAAAACGTAATACAAATTCAACAAAAATATATAATGTTAAAAAAAATAGAATCAAAAGAAACAAAAATTTCAGTAATAGGATTAGGATACGTAGGATTGCCACTTGCAATAGAATTTGGTAAAAAATATTCTGTAGTAGGATTTGACATCAGCGATTGGGTGGTGGAACAATTAAAACAAAATATAGACCCTGCCAAAGAAGTAGAGCCAGAGGAATTTGAAGGCATTGATGTAGAATATACCACCGATTTAGAAAAAGTGAAACAAGCAAGTTTTCATGTTGTGGCAGTTCCAACTCCTATAAATGAAAATAATTTGCCAGACCTTACGCCTCTGTTAAGTGCCTGCCGAACAGTGGGTAAAGTAATAAAAAAAGGCGACTATGTTGTTTTTGAATCAACCGTATATCCGGGCTGCACCGAAGAAGATTGCGTTCCTGTAATAGAAGAAGTTTCGGGTTTAAAATTTATGGAAGATTTTAAAGTAGGATATTCTCCAGAACGAATTAATCCAGGAGATAAAGTGCATACTCTTACAACTATAACTAAAATAACTTCGGGTTGCGATGCTGAATCTGCCGAAGATATTGCACAAATTTATGAGTCTATTTTAAAAAATGGCGTGCATAGAGCAAGCTCAATAAAAGTAGCCGAAGCTGCCAAAATTATTGAAAATACACAAAGAGATGTAAATATTGCTTTAATGAATGAGCTTTCAATAATTTTCAATAAATTAGGTATCAACACTTTTGAAGTTCTTGAAGCTGCTGGCACAAAATGGAATTTCTTGAAATTTTTTCCAGGGCTTGTTGGAGGACACTGTATTGGAGTAGATCCTTATTATCTTGTGCACAAAGCCAAAGAAGTTGGTTATCACCCACATATAATAAATTCGGGTAGATTTGTAAACGATTCTATGGGAGGATATGTAGCAAAACAGACTGTTAAAAAAATTGCGGCAGCCAACGAAAATATCTTAAATTCCAAAGTTCTTGTGCTGGGAATTACTTTTAAAGAGGACGTTAGCGACATAAGAAACACAAAAGTTGCCGACCTTGTAAAAGAATTGGAATCTTACAAAGTAAATGTAGATGTTCTTGACCCTTACGCCAACAAAGAAGAAGTAGAAAAAGAATATGGAATTATTTTAAAAGATACGGCAAACGAAAAATACAATGCAATAATTGTAGCAGTTAATCATAAGGAATACAAAGATTTAGATGAGAAATATTTTAAATCGCTAAGTATTAATAAAGGTATCTTAATTGATATAAAAGGAATTTTTAGAGACAAAATAAACGAAATGACTTATTGGAGTTTATAAAAAATAAAAAGTTTTTTGCCAAAGCTAAAAACTTTGGCAAAACTTTATTTTATTCTTTTTCGTAAAAATAAGTTCCTGTAATTTTCATTTCTGAAACTTCTCCATCTTCTCCATCTTCATTGGTATTACCAATAGACTTATCCATAATTAATACCATCTCATTATTACTCAATCTTTCTATATAATAATTTACAGCCCCAGCTGGCTCGTCGTAAAAGAAACTCATATCTAAACTCAAACCTATTTTGTCTTTATGGCTGTCTAACCACGTCCATTCACCCTCTGTTTCAAGTAAATAGCCATCTGTAACTTCTGTAAATATATAAGTGCCATCTAATTTTATTTCTAATTGTTGCGAGAATGAATTTGTATATACATCGGAATCGTCAGAATTGGTATATGTTGTATAAAGTAACATACCATCAAAATATCTTGTATAAACATAATTAGATTCGTATTCTGAATTGTATTCAA
>Ga0193956_1000236_pt1 | contig 26394 bp, 19 predicted proteins | sample BB_7_MG_FD_140358 | JGI IMG/M metagenome (GOLD analysis project Ga0193956, IMG submission 140358) | Microbial mat bacterial communities from the Broadkill River, Lewes, Delaware, United States - BB_7_MG | ecosystem: Environmental > Aquatic > Freshwater > River > Microbial mats | place: USA...
GAAGAACGGTAAACAGCAAAAGAGACGACGACGGTGCTTATATTCAAATGAACGACTCAACTATAGTTTTTAGCTCCAATAGAAAAGAAAGTATTGGAGGATTTGATATTTTTTATAGTAAAAAAGATAAAAATGGAAACTGGCAAGAACCTCAAAACATGGGCTATCCTGTAAATTCGCCCGACGACGATTTCTATTATTTAGAATCGCCAGACGGAACTTTTGCATTATACGCCACAAACCAAAACGGAACAAAAGGAGATATAAATCTATACACAATACTTCTACCTCAAATAGACCAAAAAAGCGTTGCTGTTATAAGCGGACAAATACTGCCAGAAAGTGAAGAAAAAAAACTTGGAAAAATAAAAATTAGCATAATCAACAGCGAAAGCGGAGACACAACTCAAACTCACTTTTGCGACGAAAAAACAGGAAATTACACATTCATCTTACCAACAGGAAACCAATATACAGTAGTTTACGAAAGTGATGGATATTTACCTTATGTTCAATCAATGAATATCCAGTCCAATGCAGATGTAAGAAATACAAAAGGAGCTATTGTTTTGCAACCAATTACACTCGGTCAAACAGGACAAAATTATTCTATTGGTTTTGAAAAAGGAAGCTCAAAACTTTCCTACGAATCCGAAGTGAAATTAGCAAAAGTTTCTGAAACCATAAAAGAGTATTCTACACTAACAGGAGAACTCCACATACCAAACACCGACGACCCATTAACCAAAAGACGAACAAACACAATTACCGAATATCTTACAAGTCAGAATATTGACACCGCACAGCTTGCAATAATAAAAGGATACAACAGCAACGGATACGAACTTTTTGTGTCGGATACTGCATTGAGTAACTTTAAAACAAAAGGCTGGGACATAGAATTTGACCCAGAAGAAAACACCGTTGAACAAATATCTAAAAACAAACTAAGTCAAGTTACATACTTACTCAAAAAAGACCCTACACTTTGCGTTCAAATTCCAATACACGAAAACGACCCAAACTCTCAAAACAATGCAAACGAACTTTTTGACTATTTTACCGAAAATAAAATTGACACAAGCCAAATAATAGTATGGAAATTGCCTTCAAGCGAATTAGCAAAAAGCTCTAACAAAAAAAATATTATTCTAACCGAAAAATACTATGGAGCAGAAGCTCTCATCAAAGTAGTTTCACAAACAACCGACGAATGCGGTATAGAGGCAGAACTAAAATACGATATCAATTTCCAATTTAACAGTTTTGAAACCAAAGATGTAAATGCCATCAACGATGCCATTGCAACCATGGAATGCCCAAATGTAGAAGTAATAGTAGCAGGACACACAGATAATATCGGAACAGAACAATACAACTATATGCTCGGACTAAAACGTGCTGATTATATAAAAAATATACTTTTGAAAAATAACATAAACGCAAGCAAAATATCCATAGTTAGCTTTGGAGAAACAAAACCAATTGCCCCAAACACCATTAGTGGCAAAGACAATCCGGCAGGACGAGAACTAAACAGAAGAGTAGAAATTATTTTAAAACCAATTTATGAATAACTAAAAATCTAAATTATAAATTATAAATTTTATAATAAATCTAAAATAATAAAAACAAAACATGGAATGTTATTCCAAAGGCAAAGCATCGTAGAAATATTGTGGAGCCTTGCAAGGCTTTCGTGTTTTGGCATCTACAAAAACCAAGGTTGTGCTTCCTATGTTTAGCAATTCTCCTTTTTCGTTAAAAACTTCGTAGATAAAATGTGCTTTTATTAGCGGATTCTTTTTTAGGGTTGTTCTAATGGTTAGCAAATCATCGTAAATTGCAGGCTTTTTGTATTTTATTTCCATTGCCACAACGGGCATTAATATTCCGCTGTCTTCTAATTGCTTGTAAGCAAATCCGAGGCTACGCATCATTTCTGTTCGTGCTACTTCGTAGTATTGCGGATAGTTTCCGTAATAAACATACCCCATGCGGTCTGTTTCGCTGTATCTTACTCGTATTTTTGTTTCGTGTGTCATATCTGTTTAATTAAGAATTAAGAATTAAGAATTAGGAATTAAGAATTAGGAATTAAGAATGATAATTGTTTAAAAATTCATTTCTAATTCCTCATTCATAAATTAATAATAGTTCGTTAAATTTTTATTTAATATTCTAATTTTCAATAAATTAACTACAATAATTTATTGAAATTTATTCTTATCATAAATAATTGATTTATTGCATTTTAATTAAAAACTAAGGACTAAAAACTTAACGAAGTGTTGAATTAATTAACGCCTCATTAAAAAAACTAATTTGTAATTCTTAGGGTGTTGTTGTTTTGATAATATATTGTATTATAATTAATTAGTGGCAATTCTGCCGGTTCTTTTGTAACAATTCCGTCCATAGTTAACGAAAATTCTGAGCCACAACATTCGTGTATCATTTTGTCTCCGTATTTATTTAATGTAATACGCTCACAACCTGGGTCATATGTGCAAGTTCGTTCGTATGCCTTAAACTCGTCTAAGCCACTACGGTAAATAATTATTCCGTTTACTCCACCAGTAATTTCTGCCGTATTACCAATCGCTTTAAGGTCTATAAATTCAGGTTTGTTTAAATCTATTGTAATATCCACATACTTATAAGGAACAGGATTTTGTGGATTATCGCAAGCCGGCAAAATAAATATGATAATAGATAGGTATAGAATAAGTTTCTTCATCTTTTAAATAAATTTTTATAAAAATATTTTTATTATCACAAAGATAATTTTTTTTGAACACATAAAAAAAATAAAATTACATTTTAATAGTGAAAAACAAATCTAAAAAAAGATTTTTTTTTATTTAAAAAAAAATATTAGCTTTGTATCATAATAAAATTTATAAAAATAGAAAGAAAATGGCATTTTTTAAATCAATGAACATTGATAAAAATTCGGATAAAAAAGACAATATGAAAAAGTCTGGTGAAGTAGAAAAGGTTGAGATTTTGATAATTGGTTCGGGACCAGCAGGATACACTGCAGGAATTTATGCAGCTCGAGCTAATTTAAGTCCAGTTCTTTATCAAGGCATGGAGGCAGGTGGGCAACTCACCACAACTACCGAAGTAGAAAATTTTCCGGGCTATCCAGAAGGAGTAACAGGTCCCGTTATGATGGAAGACCTAAAAGCACAAGCAGAACGCTTTGGAACAGAAATCAGATTTGGAGAAGTTACGTCAGTAGATTTTTCAAAAAAACCATATAAATTAACTATTGACGAAGAGAAGAACATTGAAGCAAAAGCAGTAATAATTGCAACAGGAGCAACAGCCAAATACCTTGGCTTAGAGTCCGAAGAACGATTGAAAGGTGGCGGAGTTTCGGCATGTGCTACTTGCGATGGCTTCTTTTATAAAAACAAAGTAGTTGCAGTAGTAGGAGGAGGCGATTCGGCAATAGAAGAAGCATCTTACTTGGCATCTTTGGCAAGCAAAGTTTATATGATTGTTAGAAAAGACCATTTTAGAGCATCTAAAGTAATGCAAGCAAGAGCCTTGAATAACCCTAAAATAGAAGTTCTTTTTGAGCATAATACAAAAGAAGTTCTTGGCGAACACTATGTAACAGGAGTTTTGCTAACAAAACACAAAGGAACTCCACAAGAAGAAGATGTTACAATAAAAATAGACGGATTTTTCTTAGGAATAGGACATACTCCAAATTCAGAAATTTTTAAACCATACATAGAAACAGACGAAACAGGATACATCAAAACAATAGGAAAAAGCTCAAAAACAAATTTACCCGGAGTTTTTGCTTGTGGAGATGTTCAAGATAGTATTTACCGTCAGGCAATTACTGCCGCAGGCTCTGGCTGTATGGCAGCATTAGACGCAGAAAAATATTTAAAAGAATAAATAACTCAAAGTGTTTAATTTTTAGAGTCTATTCTTTATTTGGCTATCACTTGAAAATAATTTCTGAATTGTTTTAATATTTCAAAATAGAAAAAATAAATAAGTGGACAGATATAAATAATCTTTTTTACTTATCAATAATTTTATTATCAAGGAAAAACATATTAAAAAATAGAGATTAAAAATTAAACACATATAATAAAATGACTTACGAATTAGAATTTAAGGTAAGAGACTATGAGTGTGATTTACAAGGAATTGTAAATAATTCAAACTATCTTAGATATTTTGAACACACAAGACACGAATTTATAAAAAACAAATTAAATCTTGATTTTGCAGATTTACACAGCCAAGGCATAGACCTTGTTGTGTATAGAGTGGAAATAGATTATAAACTTTCGTTAAAAAGTGGCGATATTTTTGTGTCTAAATTAAAAACAGGAAAAGAAGGACTATTAAAGACTATTTTTTTCCAAGAAATATATAGAAAGAAAGACAATAAATTGGCAAGCAAAGCAAAAACAACGGTGGTAACAGTAAAAAATGGACGCCCCGTAAGACCAATTATTCTCTCTACCAATAAAATAATTTGAAGCCATAATTTTAATGTTTAAATACAGCTAATTCATAGAATGAATGAATTTGACCAAATAAAGTTTTTGAAAAGTAATTTGCTTGACAATCAGATTCCTGAATATTTATATTCAGGTGTTTTTGATAGGCAGGTATTAACTAATTTTAGGAAAAAAGTATTAAAAATAACTAATAAAGACAAGCAAGCACAACGAAAAACTTTTTATATATTTATAGAATTAGCCCAAAATGTTTCCTACTACTCCGAAGACCGAGATTTAGAACAAGACAAAGGCAAGGGCTCTTTGCTTCTTGGCGAAACTGAAAAACATTTTTTCTTTTCGATAGGTAATTTTATTAAAAATGAAGCACTTAGTGTTTTAGAAAAAAAATGTGAGATAATAAATTCATTGGATAGAGATAGACTTAGAGAATTAAAAAGAACACAACGTAACCTAATTCCAGGAACAAACGGAGGTGCACACATTGGATTAATAATGGTTGCCCTAACTTCGCAAAAAAAGATAAATATAAAAATAGAAAAAATAAATGATAAGATTTCGTTTTTTTCTATAAAAGTAGAAATAGATAAGACTAAAAATAAAATAAAATAAAATTATAAATGGTATAAAAATTGTATTTTAATAATAAAAATAATACATTTGCACTATCTAAATAAAAACTTATCCTATATAAAATGGCAGAATTAGAAGACATTATAATAGAAGGCTCGCATAAAAATTTCTTCACACCATCAGTAAATTTTAATGCCACAACTGGTATTTGTGAACTATCAGGCGAATCGTTTTTGGAAGACACCGTAGAGTTTTACGACCGACTTATAGAATGGCTGGAAACCTATACAGAAGAAATACAAAAACCAATAGCATTTATAATAAAGCTAACATATTTTAACACAAGTACTTCACGCTGTTTACTTGATTTACTTAATGTTTTGAAAGACTACGAAGAAAATGGTGGAGACGTAGTTGTTAATTGGCATTATGACGAAAACGATACAGATATGGAAGAAGATATTGAAGATTATATAATAGACACAGGTTTGAAAATAAATCTAATAGCATTGTAAAAAACTACAATAATCTAAATAATAGTTTTTTTGCAGTATTGTTTTTTGATTTATTTTTACATGAAATATGGTTTCACCTAATCTTTTAATTTAAAAAAAACCGATGATGAAAGATTTTATATTAGAAAGCCAAAATGGAACATACATAACTCCTGCAGTTCGTTTTATTGCAGAAACAGGAGTTTGTGAAATATCAGGCGAATCATTTTTAGAAGAAACTGCTAAATTTTACGCCCCAGTAGCAGAATGGCTAAAGAATTATACTATATCCGAAAATAAAACACTAATATTTTCTATAAAACTAACATATTTTAACACCAGCACGTCTAAATGGATACTTAATATCCTTAATATTCTAAAAGACTACGAACAAGATGGCAACAATCTGATAGTTAATTGGTACTACGACGAAGACGATGTTGATATGCAAGACGATATTGAAGACTATGAGTTAGACTCTGGATTGACAATAAACAAAATTAAATTTTAATAATGAAAATAAAACTCATTGTTTTATTAATGCTTTTTTTTTCTTTCAGCATACAAGCACAAGTAGTTAATATAGAAAAAAAACGAAAAGATAAAAAAGAAGGGATACAGGGTAAAATAGAACTTTCGTTAAATATAACAGAAAATACAAAAAAAATAATTGAAGGAAACAATGTAATCAACCTCCAATACTCAAAGAGGGCACACACCATTCTTTTGCTCAACGATTACAGCCTGATGAAAGTTAAAACATTAGGAATAGAAGACGAAGATTTAATAAATAAAAATTTTCAGCACTTTAGATATAACTACGTTCTAAAAGACAGTAGCTTTGCTACCTTTGAACTATTTTCTCAAAGACAGCAAAACAAGCTCAAATACTTAAGTTTTAGAGGTTTGTTTGGAGCAGGCTTTCGTTTTCGGATAATAGAAAATGAAATATTAAGTATCTATTTTGCACCACTATTAATGTATGAGCACGAAATTTTAAGCGACAGCCTACTCACCAAAACAAAAAACTTAAAAGAAGACCTATACACCGCCATAACCTTAAAAATAGCCGACAATGTTTATTTTTCCAACGTTACATACTACCAACCTGCATTATATGACTTAGGAAACTCTGACAATTTTGAACCATTTTTAGATTTTCGCATATCCTCAGAAACCGAACTATCTTTTAGTATAATAAAAAATAAATTAGAATTTAATATAAAATATCAAATGTCTTACGACTCACGACCTCCAATAGAACTGATACACAAACCTCTATTTTATACACTCAAAAACCAACTAATATTTAATTTTTGAAAAAAATACTTTAAAATCATTAATTAAAAAAAAACAATTTAATATAAAGTAAATCATTAATTTAAGAAACAAAGAGCCAAATAAATAAACAAATAAATAGCCAAAAATTATAAAAAAAGAAATATATTTAATAATTTTGCAAAGAATAAAAATTAACAGAAATTTATATTACTAATTTTAAATTAATTAAGACAGATGCACGGAATCAACAAAGTACAACTAATAGGCAATGTAGGGAGAGACCCAAAAACAAAGTATTTAGAAAGTGGAATACCTGTAACTACATTTTCTCTTGCTACAAGCGAAACGCACATCAAAAAAGACGGAGATAGAGTAACATCAACAGAATGGCACAATATTGTATTATGGAGAGGATTATCAGAATTAGCTGAAAAATACGTAGTAAAAGGAGACCCACTATTTATTGAAGGAAAATTGCACACACGAACATGGGAAGACAAAGATGGAAACATTAAAAGAACAACTGAAATAGTTGCAAGCAACTTAATTATGCTGTCGCCAAGAACAAAATCTGTAACAGAATACGAAGAAGACATAGATTTAGATGAAATTGTTGACCAAATAGACAAAAAAATAGAAAACGAAGAATTATCGTTTTAAAATAATTAAATTGAAAGTTATATAATTATTAAATTAAAAAACTATATAACTTTCAATTTTTATAATTTTTAAACATAAAATATATATATTTTGGAATATTTTTCCGCACTCCTACCGACATTACTAACTATCTCAATAAACCCTATATCTTTTGAGATAATTTTAGAACTAATATCATTATTATTACTTCTTATAATCTCTGCACTTATTTCAGGCTCAGAAGTCGCTTTTTTTTCTTTAACGCCCTCAGAAATAAATAGCTTAGAAGAAGAAGAAACAAAAAGAAGCTGTCTTATAGTAAAACTATTAAACAAGCCCGGACGATTGCTCGCTACAATCTTAATTACAAATAATTTTGTAAACATAGGAATAATACTTCTTTCTACATCTATAACAGGTGAACTAATAAATTTTGGACAAATAGAATGGCTAAAATTCGTATTTGAAGTAGTATTTGTTACATTCCTGATACTTCTCTTTGGGGAAATAATACCAAAAGTATATGCAAACCAAAATAGCAAAGGATTTGTTAAACTAATTATTTTTCCAATATTTTACTTAGAAAAAATATTTTATCCACTTAGCACAATTCTTATAAAATCTACATCTGTTGTAAATAGAAAATTTACAAAAAAAACAAAACTGTCCATAGAAGACATCTCTACCGCAATAGACATTACTGGAAAAAGTGTTGCAAATGAAAAAAAAATCCTAAAAGGAGCAGTAGAATTTGGCAAAACAGATGTCAAAGAAATAATGACACCCAGAGTAGATGTAGTTGCCGTATCGGTTACTGATAAGTTTACAAAAATAAAACAAACAATCATAGAATTTGGATACTCAAGGCTACCCGTTTACGAAGAATCGTTAGACAACATCAAAGGAATTATTTTTACCAAAGACTTAATAGAACACATAAATAAAGATGCAGAATACAATTGGAGAGGCTTAATACGAAAGCCGTTTTTTGTTCCCGAATCTAAAAAAATAGACGACCTTTTGCAAGAATTTCGTGAAAACAAAACCCACCTTGCCGTTGTTTCCGACGAATATGGAGGCATTAGTGGAGTTGTTAGCTTAGAAGACATCTTAGAAGAAATTGTTGGCGAAATACAAGACGAATCCGACGAACCTGAAAATAACTATGTAGTAATAGATAAAAACAATTTTATTTTTGATGGCAAATTTCCTCTAAAAGAAATAACAAGAGTATTAAATAAAGACAAATATTTTTTTGAAAACGACAAAGGAGAGGCCGAAACAATAGCAGGATTTATTTTAGAAAGGATAGGAGATTTTCCTTCAAATAATGAAATTATTAATTACAAAAACCTAATAATAAAAATAGAATCAATAAACAAAAGACGAATAATAAAAGTAAAAATAACTATTAAATAAAAACTATTCAAGTTCAATTTTAAACTCAGTAATAACATTTTCGCCATCAAAGCGTTGCATCAAAAAATACACCCTAAAAACAAATCCAGAGTAACTTTTTAACCGACCAATAACAAAACTTGACGTAAGTTGCTCGCCTTCATGAATTATTTGAAACCCATTAGGCTGGTGCTCTGAAAAAAAATCTCCGATAATAATTTCAGACTGTTTTTTTGTATATACACCATTGCTTTCAAGAATAACCAAGTTTATACTTGAATTAAAATAATTTGCCAGTTGTTTTGAATTTCCTGTTTTTATAGCCTCTATAACTCCGTCTGGTATGCTAATATCCTTATATGTAAAAGACGTTCCGATAAAAAATATAATTAAAACAAGAAAGACTTTGTTGTAAGTTTTCATCTTTTCCATTTTATTTTTTAAAACATCAAAAATTGAACCAAAAAGACAATGAATAGTTTGTTTAACTTTTTTTTGAAAAAATAAATTTTTATATAAAATATTAAAACTTGATTTGCAGATAATTACTAAAAAAAATAAAAAAAAATATAAAAAAAACACTTTTTTTTTTGGAATAAGAAAAAAACTTTTTAATTTTGCAATCGCTTTTAAAGATAAAAAATGACTCATGGTGTAATGGTAACACATCTGGTTTTGGTCCAGGCATTCAAGGTTCGAGTCCTTGTGAGTCAGCAAAAGCCTCTTAATCTTACGATTAGGGGGCTTTTTTGTTTATTAAACAAAATTATGAATTTAGCCATTAATAACCCAAACACTAAAAATTAATATCTTTAAAACCTTCCCACCTATTTAAACACTTTTGGAAAGAAATTTGTAATAACAAAAAGTAGTAATTAATATTAAAATTGCAACAAGAAATATATCTTTTGGCTTTTTTTATTATTAATAATTCTATGAAAATAAAAGTCTAAAAATCAATACTATATAAAATGTTATTCAAAAAAAACATAATCATTCCATTTATTGTTTTACTGCTTCTTACCTTGGTGTTTGTTATTCTGCAAATTGTTTCGCCATCTAAAGATTTACAACTTGTAGCTACTTTTCTATATTCAATTTCAGTTATTGGGCTTGTCTTTTTATTAATTTATAACATTAAAATACTATACGACAAAGCATTTGATAATATTTCAAATACTATTTCTGAAGGTATAGAGTCTAATTTTAAAAATGAAATAAAATTGGAACAAGTGGAAGACGATAAAAAATTGAACAATCTGATAGAAAAACTAAATATTTCCTATTCCACTGTTTTAAACAATGAAATAGAGAGCAAAAAAACTACCGAAAGGTTTAAAAATCAATTTGAATACCTCAAATTTTCTAACGAAATAGGACGATTTATTTTGTCTAAGCTCACCGTTAAAAAAATAATTATTGATGTATATAACGAACTTGGTATAATTTTTCCAATGAATACCTTCTCTATTGGTCTGTTAGACAGCGATAATAGTAACCTTAACTTGTGGAAAATAAATGCAATAAATAATAAATTGCAACAAAGCTCAGAAAGCCTTTTAGACGGAGAAAGTCTTTCGGTTTTTTGTTTTAAAAATACAAAAGAAATTTTTATTAATGATTATAAAAAAGAACATAAAAAATATCATATAAGCGTTTCAAATACAATAAGCCTCAATAAATCAATGATTTACTTGCCACTTGTTTCTTTAACCGATAGAACAATAGGAGTAATGTCGGTAAAATCTAAAAAAGCAAATACATATCAAGACTATCATTTAGAAATTTTCAGAAACCTATCTACATACATTGTTACTGCATTAGAAAACAGCCGAGTATATAAGCAATTAGAAGATAAAAAAAATGAAATTGGCGAAAGAAACGAAGAACTTAATCAGCAAAGAGAAGAGATTATTAATATAAACGAAAATCTTACCGACCAAAAAGAAAAATTAGAAAACGCATTAAGAGATATTGAGCTATTAAGTAAAATAGGTCAGGATATTACGGCAAGTATTGCAACGGCAGAAATCACAAAAATTGTTCATCTTAATTTAGAAAAACTTATTGATGCACCATTTTTTGGAATAGGAATTTACGATGGAAAATCAAAATTAATATTTAAAAATGTAATAGAAAAAAATCATTTTCTTCCAGAATTTAGTGCAGATATTTCCAACAATGAGACAATCGCAACTTGGTGCTTTAATAATTTTAAAGAAGTGCTAATCAACGATAAAGAAACTGAATATGTAAAGTATTTGAACAAACCTCCAAAGCCAATTCACGACGAAGTTACCGATTCTATAATATATTTGCCACTTGCCACAAAGGGCGAAAAATTGGGAGTTGTAACAGTGCAATCTTACAAAAAAAATGCTTATTCAGAACACGATTTATTTATTTTTAAATCGCTGGCAAGTTATATTTCCATAGCAATTTCCAATGCTCATGCTTTTGAACTTATAGAGAAAAAACAAGCTGAAATTCAGGCACTTGCAAGCCAGTTAGAAAGTCAATTTGACAATCTCCAAGAGTCCGAATCTAAAATGACTAATATGATTAATCTGCTGCCCGACCCACTTATGGGACTGGATAACAACGGAAAATTAATAATTTGGAACAAAAGTATGGAAAAACTTACCGGTATTCTGGCAAAAGATATTTTAGGTGCAGAGAATTTTGAATATTCTCTCGCATTCTACGAAGAAAGACGACCAATGCTGGCTGATATTCTTTTAAATCCAGCCAAAAAATTTGAAGAAAAATATAATTCCTTAAACCAATCAAATAATACAATTTCGGGGCAGGCTTATGTTTCTAAACTCAAAAAATATTTGTGGGGAACAGCGGGATTATTATTTGACAAACAAGGAAATACACTCGGTGCAATTCAAATTTCTAAAGACATAACAGAGGCAAAAGAACAAAATGATAAAATTACAGAAGCAAATAGATTATTATCCAAACAAAATGATGAAATAGAAAAACAAAAAACAGAAATACTTGAAAAACAGGCAGAACTTCACGAAATTGTTGAAGAACTACAAGTTACTAACAAAATTATTGAAGAAACAAACAAGGACTTAGAACGACTATCGCTTGTGGCAAGTAAAACTGATAACGCCGTAATAATTTTGGATAACGACGCAAATATAACTTGGGTAAACGAAGGTTTTACAAGACTTTATGATTACAGCGAAAGTCAATTTAAACGAGAACGAGGTATAAATTGGCTCGAAGCCTCTTATAATTCCGAAATTAAAGATATTGTAGCAGAGACGATTGCTACAAAAAAATCTTCATTTTATATTTCCAAAATAGAAAAAGGAACTTATGATACAAAATGGGCACAATCCACACTTACTCCAATTTACGATGAATCTGACGAACTCAAAAATTTTATTATAGTTCAAACAGACATAACCGAAACCAAAGAAGCCGAAAAGGAAATAGCCATACAAAACAAAAAAATACGAAATAGTATAAAATATGCACGACGAATACAATCTGCCGTTTTGCCACAAAGACGATTTATAGAACGCACTCTTGCAGAGCATTTTATACTCTACAAACCACGAGATATTGTAAGTGGAGATTTTTATTGGATAAGCAGAAAAAAAACAAAATTACTCGTTGCAGCAGCCGACTCTACCGGCCACGGAGTTCCCGGAGCTTTTATGAGTATGCTCGGAATGTCATTTTTGAACGAAATTGCAAATAAATTTTTTGAGAAGAGTGGGGTAGAGGGCTTGCAGGCTGGCAAAATTTTAAATCAATTAAGAGCAGAAGTTATTAGGTCTTTGCATCAAAAAAGAAATACCGAAACAAAAGACGGAATAGACATCGCCTTGCTTATATTTGACTTAGATACTCAAAAAATACAATATGCAGGTGCAAACAATCCTCTTTATCTTATTAGAAATAAAGACAAAGAGGAAATAGACATTGACACTAAAAAATATAAAATTACTGAAAACGAAAATGCAGTTTTATATCAAATAATAGCAGATAAAATGCCTATTGGAATAACAAATAGAGCAGGAGATGGTTTTGAAAATAAAGAGTTTAGAGTTAAAAGTGGAGATAGAGTTTATTTATTTTCTGATGGATATATAGACCAATTTGGAGGAGAAAAGCGTCGTAAATTCTTATCCTCTAATTTTAGAAAACTGCTTTTAAATATTTATAACGAACCAATGGTTGAACAAGAAAAAATATTGGACAACAACATGAAAGACTGGATGAGCTATCCAAAATTAGACGGAAAACCACACAGTCAAATTGATGATATTCTTGTTATGGGACTAAAATTCTAAACATTATTTGGTGGGAAACATCTCAAAAAATAAAAAGGAGACATTTCGTGAAACATCTCAAAAAAATAAAAAGGAGACGTTTCATGAAACGTCTCTACTATACCTTTAATGTTTCGCCTTCCGATTTTGCTATCACAACCGCAGCACAGCTGTCGCTCCACACGTTGATAGTAGTTCGGAACATATCCAAAATTCTATCTACAGCAAGCACAAGTCCTAAGCCTTCAAGAGGCAAGCCCATTGCAGTAAGCACAACCGAAATCATAACCAAACCAGCCATAGGTATTCCTGCTGCACCTATTGAGGCAAGCAAAGCTGTAATAACTGCAATAATTTGCATTCCAATACTCATTTCTATACCGTAGGCTTGTGCAATAAACATTGCAACAACGAGCTCGTAAAGAGCCGTTCCGTCCATATTTACAGTTGCTCCAAGTGGCAAAGTAAAACTTGAAATACGGTCGGATACTCCCGAGTTTTTACGCACATTATCAATCGTAAGAGAAAGCGTAGCTCCCGATGACGAGGTGGAAAAGGCTGTTATTAAGGCATTTCGCATCGCTTTCATGTGTGCAAAAGGATTGGCTTTTCCTACAAACCGAACTATAAGTGGCAAAGTTACAAGCCCATGAAAAGCAAGCCCCATAACAACCACAAGCATATAAAGTCCAAGACGTGAGGCAAGTGCAAGCAAATCATCTTGTTCCGAAATTACTTTTGCAACAATTCCAAAAATGCCAAGAGGTGTAAATTTTATTATAAATTGCGTAATTTGCATCATTACGTCAAAAGACGCATTAAAAAAATCGGTTAAAAATACACGAGGTTTTGCATTTATTTTTGTAATAAAAAAACCAAAAAGTATAGCAAAAAATATTATAGACAGCATGTGCCCACTTGTGAGCGAGGCAAAAAAGTTTTCTGGTATAATTTCTAAAAGAGTTTTACCAAAAGATTCGTTAGCTTCTGCCAGCCCTTCTACTTCGGAAACAAAACCTAAGTCTGCTCCTTTTCCCGGTTTTATTATGTTTACAAAAAATAAACCTGTTACTATTGCAAAAACGCTCGTCATGGTGTAATATCCCATTGTTTTTAGACCAAGCCGTCCTAAATCTTTGCCTGTTCCCATGTTTGCAACTCCCGAAATTATGGACGTTAATATCAAAGGAACGATAATCATTTTTAAGGCACGCATAAAAAGGTCGCCAAGCCAGCTAACATATTTTACGTGGTCGCTTAAAAATATTCCGTATAAAATAGCAAGTATCAGGGCTATTAGTATTTGCCAAAAAAGAGCAATTTTTATTTTTTTCATTCTTATAAGGTTTTATATTATTTTTTTATTAAATAATTGCAAATATGCGAATTATTTTGGTAAATATATTTTCAAAAGTTCAAAAATTTTGAAATTATAAAAAAAAACGATTAACTTTGCAACTCTAATAGATACAAAGACAAATACTAATATCTTAAAAAAACTATATTTGAAAATAATAAAATATGATTAACTATCTCAATAGTTCGTTAAGCTTTTATTTAATGTTCTGATTTTTAGTAAATTAGCTTCAATCGTTTATTGAAATTTATTCTTATCATAAATAATTGATTTATTGTATTTTAACTAAAAACTAAAAACTTAACGAAGTGTTGTATCTGGCTATTTAATTTTTTATTTCGGATAAAATATCTTATAATTTAAAAATTCATTTCTATTTATGAAAATATTAATATTAAACGGACCAAACTTAAATCTTCTTGGAATAAGAGAACAATCTATTTATGGAAGTTCGTCTTTTTCTGATTATTACAAAAAAATGGAAGCCCAATTTTCAAAAATAGATTTTGAATATTTTCAATCTAATAGTGAGGGAAAAATTATTGACAAACTGCACGAAATTGGTTTTTCCTACGATGGAATAGTCTTAAATGCAGGAGCTTACACTCACACATCACTGTCTATTGCCGATGCTATTGCGTCTATAACAACTCCAGTTGTGGAGGTTCATATTTCTAATATTTTTAAACGAGAAAAGATTAGACATACATCTCTGATTGCTCCAAATTGCATAGGTTCAATATCTGGTTTTGGACTCAATTCTTATAGATTAGCAATTATTGCTTTATCTGAAAAATAATTAAATTTTAAAATGAAACAGTCTGTAAAAGAGTATTTTAATTTCAGTAAAAGAGAGCGAAACGGAACAATTATTTTGCTTGGAATTATTGCAATTTTATTAATTGTAAACAACACAATGTTTCTTTTTGTAAAAGATAATAATCTTGATTATTCAAATTTTGAAGCCGAAATTGACACATTTTTCAGTTCTTTAAATAACAAAGAAAACGAGGAATATGTGAACAGATTAGACCAGTATATTATCAACCGATACGACACTCTTGAACTTTTTACTTTTAATCCAAACTCCACAAGCACAGAGGATTGGCTAAAACTTGGACTTACCGAAAAACAAATTGGAACCATAAATAATTATCTTTCCAAGGGTGGAAAATTTTATGATAAAAAAGATTTTCAAAAAACATATGGAATAAGAACCAAACAATATCAAATTTTGAAACCATACATAGATTTGCCCGAAGAAAGTGAGGGCGGTTACAAAAACTATAACAACGATTACGATAACAAAAAATATGATAATAAAAAAGAACCTACTTTTGAAACTGGTGAACTATTTGATTTTAATCCAAATACAGCAACAAAATCGGACTGGCAAAAGTTAGGGTTTAGCGAAAAGCAGGCAACAACTTTTATAAAATATACTTCAAAAGGTGGAAAATTTTATAAAAAAGAAGATTTGCTGAAAATTTATGGTGTAGAACAAGAACATTATAATATTTTAGAACCTTATATTGTGCTTGAAAAACAAGAGGAAAATCAACCAACCTACAATGAAAATATTATTGTAGAAATAAATTCTGCAACTCAAAATGAGCTTACAAAAATAAAAGGAATTGGAGATTATTATGCAAGTAGAATGTTAAAATACAGAGATTTACTTGGAGGATATTTTAAAAAAGAACAGCTTTTGGAGGTTTACGGAATGAAGCCAGAAGTTTATGAGAAAATCAAAGATAATATTGAAATAGATACAAAAAATTTAGTTAAAATAAATATCAACTTTGCAAACGAAAAAGAGCTTGCAAGCCACCCATATTTAGACTACAAAACTGCCGACAAAATAACAGAATACCGAAACAAAAACGGTGCTTACAAAAGCCTCAAAACATTGATAGACAAAAATATAATATCAAAAGATATTTATGATAAAATATTGCCCTATTTGAAAATTTAAGGATTAACAAAATCAGTTTGCAAATCCTTAAAAGTATTATTTTACATTATGCAGATGCACATCTGTTTGTGGAAATGGTATTGAGATACCTTTTTCGTCAAATGCCTTTTTAACATATTCGTTTAAGTAAAAATAAACGTCCCAATAATGCTCGTTTAAAGCCCAAACTCTAACAGTAAGATTTACCGAACTATCTCCCAAACTTTCAACCATTACAAATGGTGCATCAGGTTCTGACAATATTTTTTCATTTTTTCTTATAACTTCTAAAATAGTTTCACGAGCTTTGTCTATACTATCTTTATATCCTATCCCAAAAGATAAAACAATTTTACGAACTGGATTTTTTGTATAGTTCGTAATAGTGTTTGCTGTTATAGAAGAGTTTGAAACAATAACTGTTTTAACATCTAAGGTTGTGAGAATAGTATTAAAAATTTGTATTTCTTTCACAGTTCCCTGGTAGCCTTGTGTTTCAATAAAATCATCTACTGCATAGGGTTTAAAAACAAGTATCATTACTCCGCTGGCAAAATTTTGCAAAGTTCCGGAAAATGCCATACCAATTGCCAAACCTGCTGCACCAAGAACTGCTATAAAAGAGGTCATTTCTACGCCAATCATCGTCATTACGGTGATAACAAGCATAATTTTTAGCAAAATGCTAAGCAACGATTTCATAAATGAATGCAAAGACTTTTCAAGTTTTTGGCTTTCCATTACTTTGCCTATTAAGTTTACAATTTTTTTAATAAGCCACATACCTATAATAAGTATGACTATTGCAAGTAAAATTTTTGGACCTTTGTCCATAACTAAATCAATACCTTTGGTGGTAATGAAATTTACAATTTGTTCAAAATTCATAAGTTTACATTTTAAGATTAATATTAAGTTTTTTTGTAAAAAATATATAAAGAGGCAAATGTAATGATTATTATGAAATTTAACAATTATTCATTCTTTTTTTCTATATAGTTGAAACAAATATATAGTTATTACAAACACACAAACTAATTAACGGAAAAAACGTATTTATTTTTTGCCAATTATCCATTTTTCTTCTGTTAGCCAATCTGATTTTATGCCAAGAGGCTTGGAGTAGTAAACTCGTTCGGGTTGTTTGTGTTTCAAATAATTACCTGTATCCCATTTGCCGTTTTTGTTTTCGTCGTAAATTATTTTTATATAGTAAGTTTCTGGCGGTATATTTTTTATTTCTATAATAGTATCAGTATTTAAAATATACTCTTTTAATATTTCCTCTCCGTCTTTTCCTTTTATAATAAATTGTGCAATAGCTTGTCCTTTTGATATTAAACTATCCATAATTAAAGTTTCGCTGTAAATAGAATCTAAATATATGCTATCTCTCTCAATATTAATAATCGCTAAACTATCAATATTTAATTCATTATTGAGGCTGTCAATTTCTAATTTTTCTGTTATTTTTATAGTATCGGTTACTACGGTGTCTAACGTTCTTAATATTCCTGGGGTTTTTAGAGTGTCAAAAAGCAAGGCTCCTGTATTTTGTATTTTAATGCTTAACGAACCGTAAAAATCTGCTGTTTGCATGGTAAAAGTCTTGCTAAGAGAATCATTTTTATTTCCAAAAATATCGGTAAATAATAGAGAATCTATTACTAATTTATAGGTAGTATCTTGTTTAAAATTGGAACTAATAAAATAACTTCGTTCCCAAATACTATCTTTCGTGAAAGTAAATTTTATTGGTTTTTTTACTCTTATTGTTATGAGGTTATTAGCTGTATCTGTGGGAGTTGCAGGAAGTTGCTTAACTAAAAAGTTTAAACTATCTGTTATAATATGTAGGCTGTCGTATTTATCAAAATTATTATAAGTTATTTGTAGTTTTAAAGTGTCTAAATTACTAATTTTTTCATCAATAATATTATAAGTAAATGTGTCTCTTGTTTGATTAATATCTGTGTTAAACCATTTCTTATTTGTCTCGTAATTAGCAATATTTACAGTTGGCTTCTGTTTCATTTTTTTAGAAAACACAAGTCTAAATCGTCCTTTTTCATATCTTATAGATTCTTTAATTTTCTGATTTTTCCATTTATAAATAAGTTCTAATGTATCGTTGTAGAAATGCTCTCCGTTTTTGTCTGTAAAATCTAAATAATTTATTGAAAATCTTATAGTATCTTTCAAAAAAACATTTTTATCTGTAATTTTAATAAATAATGTATCATATTTATTTCTAATACTATACCAATTACTATTTGAAGTGAAATTTAGAGCAACAATATTCACCTTTTTTGTAAGAGGCTTTTTAAAAGCAATAATAATAGAATCTTGTGTTGGTCGTTCTGCATAAGTTCTTTTTTGATTATTTATTGGTAAAAGAATATTTTTACTAAAAAGTTCTATTACATCAAAAAAGTTCAAATTGTCGTATAATAAGCTAATATTTAGAGTATCGGTGTGAACTATTTCTTGCTCATTTATTTTACAAATAATTGTATCATTTGTTTTGTTAGGAAAAAAGGTAAAGCAATTTTTTATGCCCGGATAATTATTTTGAGTAATTTTTAAGCTATCAACCGGACGACTAAAATATAGAATAATACTGTCGTTAGTTGTTCTTAGAATTTTCATATTTTGTATTCTTGCATCACTTACAGTAGAATCAATTAACTCGTATAAATGTATTTTAGAGGAGTCAATTAAATTAATAGCCGAGGGCAATTTTATATTTATATCCTTAAATAAGTCAAAAGTTTTTTCAATATTATGACTAATAACAAGAGGCAAAGAGTCGGTTAGTTCGTTCCAGAAGGCAAACTTTGAAGTATCTGTTTGCAAGCTCAAATTATCAGCAGAATCTTTTTGTAAATAATTTACCTCAAAAATCAAAGTATCTAAATTGTAAATACTGCTGTCTTTTGTCCAAAAAATAATTGAATCGTTAGATGGGAATTTTTCAATAAAGCAGTTACTATTGTTTTCAAAATTAATTGGCTTTATAAAAATACTATCATTTATCAGAGGCTTATTGAAGATGAATTTAGCTTCTCCCTTAAAATTTCTATTATTTCTAACAATGAATTGTGGCTTGTTGTCTTCTGCAAAAAGGTTCATTTTAATATTATTCGGATAATTTATAACTTCATTATAATATAAAACACTATCTTTAAGCAAAGTATCTACATCTTTTTTGTTTTTGCTTCTGTGCAAAATAGTTCCAGCTTTAAGCGTATCTATATGCAAAAAAGACTCTGCCGAAGGTAAATACAAAGAATCTAAGAATGCAATTTCCTCATCTACATTGTCATACATCATATTGTTATTGATGTCTTTTAGTGCAAATATTTTATAATTATTAGCTTTTATATTATTAATAATAAAATATCCGGTAGAATCTGTGCGAGAAATATAATCTGGCAAGACCTGATAAGGCAAAGAGTCTTTGTTTTTTTTATAAATCATCACAAAAACATCTTTTTGTGGTTCATTATCAAAAGCAGAAGTTAGATGCCCCGACAACGAAAGTGTGTCTAAAACATCGCCAGTAGAGAAAACAAATTTCAAATTTCTTATCTTATTTCCTTCGTTAAAATCTTTTATAGAATTTCCAAATTCCAGTGTATAAGTAACAGAATCTTTGAGCTTTTCTTTGAAATAAATAACAGCCTTCTTACCTTTTATTTTAAACTTAGGCTGTTCTTTTTGAGGAGGAGACGAAAAAAATTGTGATTCTATTTTGTTATATTCAAAATACTCATTAAATTTGATAACTATTTTATCATCGCTAAAATTAAGCTCATTTTCAGCAGGCAAACTTCTTTTTATTCGAGGAGGAATAGTATCTTTGTCGCCACCAGTAAGTGTTCCCGGTTGTGCACACGAAAAGATAAATAATAAAATAATTACAAAGGGAACAATTATATATTTTTTCATAATAAACGCTTTATTATAATTTACGAAATTTTTAATATGGACAAAAAAATAAAATTTTCTGCAAAGGAACGAAAAAAAGTTATAAATAACTTAAAATCTAAAGAATTTGATTTAGTAATTGTTGGCGGAGGAATAACCGGAGCAGGAATTGCTCTTGATGCGTCTTCACGAGGCTTGTCGGTTGCTTTGGTAGAAAAGAGCGATTTTGCATCGGGAACAAGTAGCCGTTCTACTAAGTTGGTTCATGGAGGCTTGCGATACTTAGAACACTTGGAACTTGGTATAGTAAAGGAAGTTGGAAGAGAGCGAGAAATTGTTCACAATAATGCCTCTCATATAGTTCTGCCCGAAAAAATGCTTTTGCCTATAATAAAAGAAGGAAACTTAGGCGAATTTACAACATCTATCGCACTGTATGTTTACGATTTTTTGGCAGGAGTAAAAAAAGAAGAACATCGCCGAATGCTATCAAGAGAAGAGACTATAAAAAAAGAACCTCTGATTGATAGCGATTTGCTCAAAAGTGGTGCTGTTTACTACGAATACAAAACCGACGATTCTCGCCTAACTATTGAGGTGATGAAGAAGGCAGTAAAATTCGGAGCATTGGCTCTAAATTATTGCGAAGTAGAATCTTATGTTTATGATAGTGAGGAAGATGTGAAAGGAGTTAATGTTGTAAATGTTATTGATGGAGAGCAGTTTGAAATAACTGGAAAATATGTTGTAAATGCAACTGGAGTATGGGTTGATAAAATGAGAGACAAAGATAATTCGTTAGAAGGAAAACGATTGCATATAACAAAAGGTGTTCATATTGTTGTTCCTAAATCTAAGTTTAATCTTAATCATGCCTTGTATTTTGACGTTGGCGACAAAAGAATGGTGTTTGCAATTCCTCGTTTTGAAGTTGTATATATTGGAACAACCGATACAAATTATACAGGTGATTATGAAAATCCAACGGTAACAAAACAAGACGCACAATATTTGATAGATGCAATGAATAGAATTGCTCCAACGGCAAATCTTAAATTAACAGATATAGAATCTGCTTGGTCTGGACTTCGTCCGCTTATACACGAGGACGGTAAAGACCCTTCGGAACTTTCTCGCAAAGACGAAATTTTTTATTCAAGCTCGGGGCTTCTTTCTATTGCAGGAGGAAAACTTACTGGCTACCGAATTATGGCAAAGAAGGTTGTTGATATTATTGCAAAAAAAATAAATGAAAATAAACCAGCAAAAGAAATTGGAGAATGTGTTACTAAGAATATAAAACTTTCGGGAGGCGAATTCAAATTTGAATATTCTCTTAGAAACCTTGTGGAATATGCCGACAAAAAATATGATGAAGCAAAACATGGTAATATTTCGGTAGAGGATTTTAAAAAACTATTTTATCGCTATGGCACTAATGTTGAACATATTATAGATAATGCTTTTAACTTTTTTAACATAATACGAGACTGGAAATTAGCTTGGCTTAAAGCAGAAGTGCTGTATTGTGTAGATAATGAAATGGTTACAAGTCTTACTGATTTTTTTATTCGCCGAACAGGAATGATTCATTTTTATATAAATGATATTGACAAAATTAAAAATATAGTAGCCAACGAGCTTCAGGCAATTCTTGGTTTGTCTGACGAACAAAAAAACAAACAATTAGAAGAGTTAGATGCAGAGCTAAAATCTGCAAAAAGTTTTTTAGATTAGAAATAGAAGGAATTTTTCTTTGTAGAAACAATTTTTTGGAGCATTTAAAAACTATCTGGAAACAGAATTAAAATTAAAAAAGTAGAGACGTTAATAGCGTCTCTACTAATAATTTATAATTTTTTTTATTTTAGCAACCTTAAATACATTTGAATTGTGTTTTCCAGTCCGTAATATAAAGCATTAGAAATTAGTGCATGACCTATTGAAACTTCTGACAGTTGTGGAATGTTTTGATAAAAATATTTTAGATTTTCTAAATTCAAATCGTGTCCTGCGTTTATTTCCAGACCGTTTTCAACAGCCAAGTTTGCCGCAAAAACAAAATCTTTTATTGCATGTTTTTTGTTTGTAGAGTATTGATTTGCATAAGGTTCTGTATATAGTTCTACTCTATTTGTTCCAGTTTTTGGAGCGTTTAGTATATTTTCTTTTTGTGTGTCTATAAAAATTGAGGTTCGTATTCCAGCTTTTTGAAAATCGGAAATAATTTCGGTTAAAAATTCTTTATTTTTTATAGTATCCCAGCCTGCATTGGAGGTTATAGCGTCTGGCGGGTCTGGCACAAGGGTTACTTGGTTTGGCTTTACTTCTAAAACTAAGTCTATAAATTTTTTGCTTGGATAGCCTTCTATATTAAACTCGGTAGTAATAACTGGCTTAATTTCTCTAACGTCGGAATATCTTATGTGTCGTTCGTCTGGTCGTGGGTGAACTGTAATTCCTTCTGCACCAAAGCGTTCACAGTCTTTTGCAGCTTGCAAAACATTTGGATAGTCGCCTCCTCTTGCATTTCTTAGGGTTGCGATTTTGTTAATATTTACGCTTAAACGTGTCATCTTTTTTATTTAAGATTAGAATATGGATATAAATCACTTATTTTTAGTGATATGAGTAATGAAAATAATAGATTTATTATCCAAAAATTTTCAACAAAGATATTTTATTTTTATTAATAAAACAAAGTTGCTGTATTCAATTTTAAATATGAAAAAAAGTATTTATTTCCAGTTTTATGAAGTGTTTTATAGTTTTAGTCCAATAAAAGTAATGTCGTCTCTTTGTTCTTCTTTTCCTTGCCAGTTGTTTAATAAGTTTTCTAATTGTTTTTTTTGAGTTTTTAGAGGTTTGTCTATATTTTCCAAAAGTATTCTATTTATTTTAGACGAGCCTAATTTTTTTCGTTCTTTATTGTTTTGGTCTTTAAATCCATCAGAATAAAAATATATTATGTCTCCTTGTTCTAAGGTTATTTTTAATTTTTCAAATTTTTTAATATTTTTATTTCGTCCTCCAATAGTTCGTCTGGTGTAGTTGGTTTTTATTAGTTCTTTTTGTTTTTGGGAGTAGTATGTTATTGGTCTTTTTGCACCCGAAAAGCATATTTCGTATTTTATTTTGTTGTCTTTGTTAATTTTTTGTATTCTGCATAGGCTCATGTCCATTCCGTCTCGGCTGTTTGTTTTGCTTTGGTTTAGAACGTCTTTTACTCCTTTGTCTAATTGTTCTAATATTTCGTTTGTTTCATGAATTTTTCTTTCGTTTATTATTTCGCTTAGTAATCTGCTGCCTATTAGCGACATAAATGCTCCCGGAACTCCATGTCCGGTGCAATCTACCATTGCAAAAAATGAGTAATCTCCTAATTGGGCGTTATTTGCTTTGTAACAATTTTTTGCAAGCCAATAAAAATCGCCAGATACAATGTCTTTTGGTCTGTAAAGTATAAAGCTGTCTGTAAAGCAGTTAAGGTCTTCCTCTGTTGGTAGTATGCTTTCTTGTATTTTTAGTGCATATCTTATGCTTCCTTTTATATTTTCATTTTGGCGAGTAATTTTTTTCTCTGCATTTTTTATTTTTGTTATATCAGAGTCTATTGCAACAAGCATTCTGATGTCTCCAAATTCGTCGAAAATTGGAGTTAGGGTTGTGTGAACCCAAAGGGTTTTACCTGCTTTGGTTTTGGTTTTCAGTTCGTATTCTACTGATGTTTTTTCGTTAAAACATTTTTTTATTAATTTTATTACACTTGGGTCTGTATTTTCGGAAATTATGTTTGAGCTCACATCATCTATTAGTTCCGAGAGGGTGTATCCAAACATTTTTACAAAGGCGTCGTTTACCCAAGCAAAATCGCCGTTTTTATCTGTAATAATTACTGCATTGTTGGTTTCGCTTGCAACAATTGATAGTTTTTCTAATTCTTTATTAATAATTCCGAGTTCTTCTGTTTGTGTTTGTATTTCTTCTTTTTGTTGTTCTAATTCTACGTTTTTTATTTGAAGTTCTAATGTTCGTTCTTTTACTCGTTCTTCTAATTTCATGTTACGAATAGCCATTCTGTGTGTAGAAAATTTTATTAATAAGAAGATGAATAGTATTCCGAGAATAAAATAAACAATATAGGCATAAATTGTTCTATACCATGGTGGTAGAATTATAAATTGGTATTCTGCAATATTGCTTTCTGTTTGATAGATGTTTTTTGCTTTTACTTTAAATGTGTATTTTCCTGGGGGTATGTTTGTGTATTCTTTTTTTATTTCGGTGTTCCATTTAGACCATTGTTTGTCAAAGCCAACGAGCTGATATTGATATTTTGTTTTATTAGATTCTTCGTAAAAAAGTGCTGAATATGAAATTCTTATTGAATTGTTTTTGTATTTTATTTTATGAATATCTTTTTTTGTTTGGATATTGGTTAAAACTCCGTTGGGGGTGATGTATGCTCCTCCATATATAAGAGAGTCGTTTTTTAGTATTTCTACCCTTCGTATTAAGTTGGTAAATTTAGTATCGTAATTTTTAGCAATTCTATTGTCGTAATGTATTAGCCCTTCGCCTGTTGCAAGCATTACTGTATTTTGTGTTAGGTTTATAAAATTGTCAAATAGGTTAAAATCTATTAGTCTTGCAACTGTTTTAAAATCAGCTTTATAGTCTGCATTTTTTTGTTTTAATAGGAGAGTTATTTTTGTATTTTCTCCATCTTCTATCCATATATTTTCTGTTTTATCTATTCCAATAAATGAGAGATTGCTGTTTTTATCAAAAAACTTGTTCCATTTTTCTATTTGAATTATAGAATCTGTTTTTTGGTCGTAGGTGAATAAAAGATTTTTTGTGGTCAGAATTATTTTATTATCAACATAATCCAAAAGAATATCAGACTTATCAAAAAATCCTTTTTTTTCATCGTATAAAATTTTACTTATTATGCTGTCTTTTGTTTCATTTAATTTTATTTTATACAAGCCTTTTCCTGATATTGAAACCCATAAGTTTTCTTCGTTGTCTGTTTCTATGTATCTGCAGTTTTCATCAAAACCTTCTAATTTTTTGATGCTTGTAAAGGTATTGTTTTTATATTTTAAAGAGTATAGCCCATAAGTTTCTCCAACAATGTATGTTTTATTTTTTTCAAGTTCTACCATTTTCCAAGGATTGATTAAGCTATAAATAAGTTTTGTTTCATTGTTGTCTAATATTTGAAATATTCCACTACTTGTGCAAATATATGTGTTGTTATTAATTTTTATGGTATTCCAAGATTGCTCTTGTAGGCTTTTTATTTCGTCAAATTTAAGGGAGTCTTGTGGTGGATAATATTCTTTTAGTTTAATTTTTAATACTTTTGCTCCTGTTCCAACGTATAAATCGTCGGTTTCTTTGGAAATAAAAGTTACCGTAGGAATGTCAAGACTAAATTTCTTGTTAAAGATGGTGAATGGAGAGAATAATTCTATTTTAGAGATGGTTGTTACTCCCATAAGCCAAAGATTGTTCTGATTGTCGAGGTAAGCGTTATAGAAGGAGTCGTCGGTGAGTCCTTCTTTTTTTCCAAAATGTTGGATAAGTTTTCCTTCTTTGTTTATAATGAAAGCTCCACCTAATAGAGTTGATAATACAAAATATTCATCATTTATATTATAGGCATTATAAATTCTGGCATCTTTCATATAGTTATTTTCTATATTCCATTTTTCTATAATATTATTTTTAAGTTTGTATAGGTCTCCATATTTTGTAACAATTAGTTCTGTTTGGTTGTCGTATCTAATAATTGCATATATTCCTTTTATTGTTTGGCTGTTTTTTATAAAAGTTGTGTTTTGTCCGTCAAATATTTCAACTCCTAAGCTTGAGAACAACAACAGTCCTTTTTTAGAAGCGTAAGCTCCTGTAATTCTATGTTTTAGTTCTATAACTTTAATTTTATGATTTTTATTTAAAA
>Ga0193956_1000238_pt1 | contig 26377 bp, 24 predicted proteins | sample BB_7_MG_FD_140358 | JGI IMG/M metagenome (GOLD analysis project Ga0193956, IMG submission 140358) | Microbial mat bacterial communities from the Broadkill River, Lewes, Delaware, United States - BB_7_MG | ecosystem: Environmental > Aquatic > Freshwater > River > Microbial mats | place: USA...
ATGATAGGTCAAAATCCTGATTCTATATTTGCAAATATTTATAATCCAAATATTGGAGTCGGATATATTTTTATTTCAAATTTGATAGCAAGCTCGGTTATTCTCATTCTATTTATACCAGATTATTTTAAAGTAAAATATAATTTTGATAAAAAATTACTAAAACAAATGCTAATTTATTCTCTGCCCTTGCTCGTTACAGGACTTTCGGGAGCTGTAAACGAAATGGCAGACCGTATTTTACTCAAACACTGGGTAACAATTCCCGCAGGAATAGAAAACGGATACCAATATGTTATGTCTCAGCTTGGTATCTACGGAGCAAATGCCAAAATAGCCGTTCTTATGATGATGCTCGTGCAAGCATTCCGATATGCCGCCGAACCTTTTTTCTTTTCGCAAGACAAGAAAAATGATTCATATAAAACATTTGCAGATGTAATGAAATATTTTATAATCATTGCATTACTAATGTTTTTGGGAGTTATGTTTTACTTGGATATTGTAAAATATTTTATCCATAAAGATTACTGGGAAGGGCTTGATGTTGTGTTGCCACTGTTTTTGAGCAGAATATTTGTTGGAGTATTTTTTATTCTTTCGTTTTGGTATAAGCTCAAAGATGTTACACGCAAAGGTATTATCATAGTTATTTCTGGCTCGGTTGTTACGGTTGTCCTCAATTATTTTTTAATTCCAAAATACGGATACATTGGAGCAGCTTGGACAAATTTCTCTACATATTTGGTAATGATAATAATATCATACATTTGGAGCAGAAAATATTTGCCAATAAAATACGATTTTAAACGCATTTTTGGATATTTTGCACTTGCACTATCTCTATATTTTATCTCAATACAATTTGAATATCAGCACCTGCCATTAAAATTACTTGTAAATACAGGATTTTTTGCTATATTTGTGGCGGTTGTTTCATATTTTGAAAATATTATCACACTATTAAAAAATAAATTTCACAAAAAATAAATTGAATGACAATAAAAATAATCAACAAATCAAAAAACGACCTACCAGCTTATAGCACAGAACTATCAGCAGGAATGGACTTGCGAGCAGACTTATCCGAACCAATAGTTTTAAAACCCCTGGAACGAAAATTAATTCCAACTGGCTTATTTATAGAACTTCCCGCAGGCTACGAAGCACAAATTCGCCCACGCAGCGGACTTGCCATAAAGCACGGAATATCTGTTCTCAATTCTCCCGGAACAATAGACGCAGATTACAGAGGCGAAATAAAAGTTATACTCGTAAATTTGTCTGATACTGAATTTCAGATAAACAATGGCGAAAGAATTTGCCAAATGATAATAGCAAAACACGAAACAGTAAACTGGCAACAGGTTGATATACTGGACGAATCGGGTAGGGGAGAAGGCGGTTTCGGACACACTGGCAAATAATATAAAATTAGACCCTTTCCAACGAGTTTGATAGAAGATTGTTGTATCTATTTTCTTAAAACTAAGCTAAAACTGCCTTTGAGTTCATTTCAATCGCTTTTGACTGCACATATTTTGCCTTTGAGTCCGTTCTAATTGCCTTTGAGTCCATTTCAATCGCTTTTGACTGCACATATTTTGCCTTTGAGTCCGTTCTAATTGCCTTTGAGTCCATTTCAATCGCCTTTGAGTTTATTTCAAACCACTTAAAGTAAAGGTTTAGGTAAAATAAATCCAGTCAAAGGCGATTTTAGTGCAGACGGAGGCAGAAGGCAATTAAAATTTAGTCAGAACCCAGACCTGACAGGTTTTCAAAACCTGTCAGGTCTATGTTTTCAAAACCTGTCAGGTTATGTTTTCAAAACCTGTCAGGTCTATGTTTTCAAAACCTGTCAGGTCTATGTTTTTAAAATCTGTCGGGTCTATGTTTTGAAAACCTGTCAGGTCTAAAACGTAAAGAAACATTTGCATCAACAAAAAAAATATATTACTTTTGACATTATAATAAAAATTTCAAAATAAATTCTATAAATATGAAACTAATAATCCCGATGGCAGGCATGGGAACACGCTTGCGACCTCACACACTCACAACACCTAAACCTCTTTTGCCAGTTGCAGGAAAATCAATAGTTCAACGACTTATAGAAGAAGCTGGTTCGGTGCTTGATACTAAGATAGACGAAATAGCGTTTATTATTGGAGACTTCTCCGAAGAGGTAAAACAAAACCTTTCGGATATTGCCAAAAATTATGGAGCAGCTCCAAAGTTCTACACCCAGCACGAGCCACTGGGAACTGCACACGCAATATACTGTGCCAAAGACTCTTTGAACGGAAATGTGATTGTGGCTTTTGCCGATACGCTTTTTAAAGCTAATTTTAAACTTGATACAGAAACAGATTCAATTATTTGGACAAAAGAAGTAGAAAATCCAAACCAATACGGAGTGGTAAAACTTGATGATGAAGAGTTTATTACCGATTTTGTAGAAAAACCAAAAGAATTTGTATCAAATCAGGCAATTGTGGGTATTTATTATTTTAAAGAAGCCGAAAAACTTAGAGACGAAATAAAATATTTGATAGATAATAAAATTGTTGTAGGTAAAGAATATCAACTTACTACGGCTTTGGAAAATCTTAAAAATAAAAATTATAAATTCCGAACCCAAACTCTAACCGAATGGTTAGACTGTGGAAACAAGGATATTACGGTAAATACTAATCAGCGTATATTACATCATTTGCCAAAAGGCGAACTTATTAGCAAATCTGCAAAAATAGTTAATTCGGTAATTAACGAACCGTGCTTTATTGGAGAAAATGTTGTTATAGAAAACTCTGTTATAGGACCTTATGTATCTGTTGAGAAAAATACTATTATCAAAAACTCTAATATTCAAAACTCTATTATTCAGGAAAATACTGTTGTAGAAAATCAAATATTTGCAAACTCCATGATAGGAAATTTTGTGCAACTAATTGGCAATATACCAGATTATAGCATCGGAGATTATACAATGATAAAATAGATTTAAAATGAAAAAATATACAATAATACTATTTGTTATTTTTGTTGCTTTTGCAACTTCTTGTAAAACAAATAAAAACATAGCAACTGTATCTAAAAAAACAAACGATGAGCTTGTAAAAGAACATCTTGCAGATGCTTTGCGAGAAATGCTGTATGATAATTATGACTTGGCAATCAGTAGTTTAAATAAATGTGTTGAAATAGATGCTAATAATTCTGCTATATACTACGAATTTGCAGAAATTTATACTAAGAAAGAGGAGTATAATGTAGCAATTTCGTATATGAAAAAAGCAAATGAACTAAGCCCCGACAATATTTTTTATAAATATTATCTTGCCAAGCTATATATAAAAAATTATGATATTGAAAGCTCAATTCCACTTTTTGAGGAAGTTATTTTAGTTACAAAAAGTTATACGCCTTTTTACGAACTTGCTCACTATTACAAATATTTGCATCAATATTCAGATGCCATAAAAACTTATAATAAATTGCAAGAAAAAGAAGGCATAACTGAGTTTAATACCGACCAAAAACTTATTGTTTATGACCGAAACTCCGACAAAACAGGATATTTAGAAGAACTTATATTTATTGTAGATTATTTTCCATATAATGTTGATTACAAGACACGTTTAATAAATTATTATTTAGAAAATGATAATATTGGGGAGGCAAGCAAAATTTTATCTAAGGATAGCAACATGCAGTCTGCTGAATACTATTCGTCTTTTGCTCAGTATTATAAAGATAAAAACGATTATGATAGCACATATATTTATTTGAAACTTGCTTTTGAAAAAGATAATAATTTTCATGAAGGGAGATACTTGTTAATTGATGATAGTTTTTTTAATTCTAAAAATTATCCAAATTCGGAAATAGACACTCTTTATAATTTAATGATGGGTAAGCAAGAAAATAATTATGAAACTTCTTTGATGTATGCTACTTATTTAAAGCAAAATAATAAGCCCTATACAGCAATTAAAGTTTTAGAAAAAACAGAATACCAAGATGATTTTTATTTTAATCTAAATGAAACACTTGTAGAATTATACTTTGCAACAGATAATTATGTGAAATTGGATACTCTATCTACTTTTATGATAGATTTATATCCTAATATGCCAGAGTATTTTCTTTACTCTGGAATTTCTAATATGATGCTAAATGATTACGAAAGAGCAGAACAACTACTAAAAGCAGGTATTGATTTGATTTATAGCGATATATATATGCTTTCTCGTTTTAATTTTTATCTATCATATTTATATAGCATAAAAAATGATGAATTTAATGCAGAAAAATATTATAAAGAAGCTATTCATATAACAGATACTTATATTACTTTAAAAAATGAATATGCTTTGTTTTTAATAAAAAATAATACACAACTTGCAAAAGCTGAACTTCTTATAAATAGTTGTTTGAAAGAAGAAGAAGATAACTTAGATTATCTATATACTTCTGCATATTATAATTATAAAATAAAAAAATATGAAGAAGCTGCTATAATAATTAAAGAACTTATAGAAATGTCTGAAAACGAAAATGCTAAGTATTACCGATTATATTATGATATATTATTATCGCAAAATAAAAAACAAGAGGCAAAACAGCAACTTGAAAAAGCAAATCTTTTAGACCGAAAATGAGTTTTTAGTTCTTAATTGGCTTTCGCTTGTAAGTAGTATTTTATAAAAATATATTAAAAATGAAACCCTCATTGAGGGATTTTATAGCTAACGCATTATAAAAATTCTCCACACAAGGAGATGATTAAAATAAATTTAAAACAGATGAAAAGTAAAATTTCCATATCTTTAAGTATTCTTTTTGTTTCACTATTATTAGTGTCGTCTTGCGGAATTTTTAAGAATAAAAATAATATAGATGACCATAAAAAAACATCAAAGAAGGGGGAGATATTAGATACCGTTGTGGCTAATTATCTTGACTACGAAACTCTTTTTATCAAATATTCAGCTAATTATAAGTCTGATAACCAGAATATTGGTTTTTCAGGAACTATCAGATTAATAAAAGATTCTGCAATGCTTATAACACTTTCGCCAGGCTTTGGAATAGAGCTCGGTAGGCTTTTGATAACCCAAGATTCTGTTAAGTTTTATAATACTTTTCAAAATACTTATTTAGTAGCAGATAAAACTTTTTTTGAAACAAATTATGGTTTAAATTTGCAGTTTGAAACCATTGAGGCTATGCTAACAAACCAAATTTTCACATATCCAACTACCAACAAAATTACTGATTATCAATATATAGAAGATAGCACCGATTATAAATATAATTATATTATTAAAAATCCTCGTAATGAGGCAGTAACAGCTTTTAAGCACCAAACTTCTATTGATAAAAAATATTATAAAATAAATTCGCAACTTATTGAAGATAATACAAATTTGAGATACTTAAATATATATTATTCAGATTTTCTATTTCTGAACAATGCACTTTTTCCAGAAAAAATTGATATAAAAATAGAAGAAAAACAAAATCATGAATTAAAATTTGATTATAAAAAAATAAGCATAAATAAACAATTTAAAGTTTTGTTAAATATTCCGAAAAATGCAAAAGAAATTAAGTAAAAACTGGAACTATAAAATATTTGAACTTGCTAAAAATTATTGGAAATTTCCAATATTAATATTAGCATTACTGTTTGTAAGTTCTTCTTTAGATGCACAGTATAGCAGATTTTCAAAAGAAATAGACCGCTACGATAATATATTAGCCAATGTTGAAAAGAACGACTATCTTACTACCGACGAACTTATTTTATTATCAAAAAAAATAGAAATTCGTGAAGAGTTTGTATCTACTTTACAATCAGAAGTAAAACAATTTAATAAGAAAATAAATTCGTTAGAAAACTCAATAAATAGAATAGAAACAGATTTAGAAATTGCAAAAAGTCAATATGCCAAACTTCTCGTTTTCACTTATTTAAGCAGAACAGAAACAAGTTTTTTTATGTTTATATTATCTGCACACAGTTTTAATCAAGCATATTTACGATATAAGTATTTAAAAATTATAACAACATTTACCAAACGACAGGCAGAGTTTATACTTTATTATAAAAAAGAACTTGAATATCAAAAAGAAATATTGCAAAAAGAAAAAAATATAAGAGAAATTTTTGATAAATCTTATCAAAATCAAAAAAACTTATTAACCGTAGATATTAGGACTCATATAAATTATATTCAAAAAATGCAACAAAAATCAGATACTTTGCGTAAACGCTTAGAACATTACCATGCTTGGCAAAAAGAACTTAACTTATCTATAAAAACGGAAATAACTGAAAATACAGAAGATGCTGAAAATGAGGATAAAATTACATTAAAATTTGAAAATAATAAAGGCAAAATGCCAATGCCACTTTACGAAACAATAGTAATTAGTGCATACGGAGAACATCAGCACCCAACTTTAGATAAGATTAAAATTAAAAATGATGGTATAGATATTACTTCACATTCAGACAATAAGGCAAAAGCAATATTTGATGGCATAATAGTCAGAATAGTTGAAATTCCCGGACATAATAGTTCGGTTTTGATAAAACATGGAGAATATTTTACAGTTTATTCCAATCTAATAGATATTCAAGTTTCTGAAAACGAGCAGATAATACAGGGAGATATTCTTGGACAAGTAGCAACAGTAGAAAATAAAAATTATCCAGTTCTTAATTTTCAGGTTTGGCATCTTGCCGATAAAAAAGACCCAATTGTTTGGGTAAAACGATAAAATAATAAGACGATTTTAATAGAACTAAAAAATGACAAATCAATACACAAATTTAATATTTAAACTTGATAAGTTTATAAAAAAATACTATAAAAATAAAATTCTAAAAGGAATTTTAATTTCGTTATCGTTGTATCTTGCCTTGTTTTTAACAATAACTTTAGCCGAATATTTTGTTCATTTTAATATACTTACACGCACAATAATATTTTATTCTGCTATTGTAGTAGGTCTGCTTATTTTTGCCGAATTTATTGCCTTTCCTGCATTCAAATTATTAAAAATAGGCAAAGTAATTAGCTACAAAGAAGCATCAGGAATAATTGCCAATTATTTTACCGACATTAAAGACAAGTTATACAACATTTTAGAACTTGCTAACCAAACCGAAACTTCACAAAACAAGTTAGTGCTTGCCAGCATAGACCAAAAAATAGGAACTTTGAGCCCATTTAATTTTGTAGAAGTTATTGATTACAAACAATCCTTAAATTATTTAAAATATCTTGCAATTCCTGTTTTATTACTGCTTTATCTCTCTATTTTTAAGTCTAATATAATTTCTAATGGAACAGAGCGAATAATTAATCATAATACGTTCTACGAGCCAGAAATGCCCTTTACGTTTGATTTGCAGAACGATTCTTTATCTGTTAGAAAAGGTGAGGATTTTCAACTTAAATTAAATATAAAAGGAGATTATATCCCTTCGGAAATATCTGTAAATTATAATAATAATGTTTTTTTGCTTTCTAAAAAAGATAATTTTTCTAAAAAAGAATTTATTTATAATTTTAAAAATATAAACAATTCATTTGATTTTTATTTTGAAGCAGATGGCTACAAGTCTAAAAATTATAGTATAAATGTTTTACCAACTCCTTTAATATTAAAATTTTATGTAGATGTTGTGCCACCAGATTACATAGGCGAACTTCCTCAAAAGTATTCAAATGTTGGAGATTTAACCGTTCCTTACGGAAGTAAAATCACTTGGAATTTTGAAACAAAAGATATTAATACTTTGGACATAAGAGTTTTAGATAGTTTATTGTTAAAAACAGAAAAACAAAAAGAAAATTTTGTTGTTTCTAAGCAATTTTTAAAATCCTCTAACTACGATATTATTGTCTCAAATGATTTTTTTAGGAATGAAGAACTTGTTAATTATAAAGTGGTTGTAGTGCCTGATTTATATCCAGAGATTAATATAGATAAGTTGCAAGATTCATTAAACTTATCAGAATTTTATTACAAAGGCATAATTTCAGACGATTATGGATTTTATTCACTTTCGTTTAATTATGCAATAAGCAAGGGGAAAGACGAAAAACTATCCTATAAATCTGTAAATATTCCAATTCAGAAATCTAACTCGTCGCAAGATTTTTACTACTTTTTTGACTTTTCAGAATTAAAAATTAAAAATGGTGAAGCAGTAAAATATTATTTTCAAATAAGAGATAATGATGCCATTTCAGGCTATAAATCTACACGTTCGGATCTTTATGAATTTTCACAATTATCTTTAAATGAGCTTGATAGCCTTACAGAACAATCAAATAAGAATGTTCAATCTAAGGTAAATAAAGCAACAGAATTATCAAATGAAATACAAAAAGATTTAGAAAATTTTCAAGAAAAATCGTTAAATGAAAATATGTCTGAATGGGAAAAAACTAACTTTATAGACCAACTTCTTCAAAAGCAGAAAAATTTAGACGATTTGATTGCCGATATTAAAAAAGAAAATGAGCAAAAGAATAATCAATTAAATACTTTTACCGAACAAAACGAAGAAATTTTAAAAAAACAAGAAGATATACAAAAACTTCTTGATGAGCTTATTACAGACGAAATGCGAGAACTTTTGGAGGAATTAAAGAAACTACAAGAAGAGTTTAACGATAAAAAATTTGAAGAAACCTTAGACGAATTAAAATTTGACTATGAAGAATTATCCAATAATTTAGATAAAGATTTGGAAATTCTTAAACACATGGAAGTAGAAGAGAAGGTTAATTCTACCATTGAGCAGTTAGACCAACTTGCCGAAGAACAAAAAGAACTATCGGAGGAGTCAAAAGATAAAAAATCGGATAAAGATGAATTAGCAAAAAAACAAAATGAAAACAAAGAGGAATTTGAAAAATTAATGGAGGAATACGAGGAGGCTATTGAGAAAAATAAAGACCTTGAGGAACCAATGGATTTAGAAGAATTTAATGAAGAGAAAGAAGAAATAAAAGAAGATATGGAAAATACGGAAGAAATGATGAAAAAATCAAAAATGAATAAGGCTTCAAAATCTCAAAGCAAAACTTCGCAAGATATGAAAAAAATGTCGGAGCAAATGCAAACGATGATGGAAGGGAACTCTCAAGAACAAAATTCTGAAAGTATCGAGGATATTAGACAAATTTTATCTAATCTTACAGATTTTTCGTTTTCGCAAGAAAAAAATTATTCTGAAACTCAGGAAGCCTATTCAAATAGTCCTAAGTTTAATGAATTAAAAATAAGACAATTACAGTTAAAATCAGATTTTAAAGTCATTGAGGATTCGCTATATGAATTAGCACGGCGTAACCCCCAAATAAATCAACCTGTGAGCACTGAAATATCTGAGATAAAAAAGAATTTAGATAAGTCCTTAGAAAATTTAGAAAAAAGAAGTAAAAATAATGCCAGTGTTCAGCAACGAAACGTTATGACTTCGGCAAATAATCTTTCTCTTTTGTTGAACGAAATATTAGCACAAATGCAAGCACAAAGCTCAGGGTCGGGTGGGGGAGACTGTAAAAAGCCCGGAGGAAAAGGAAAACCGTCAATGTCGGATATGAAAGGACAACAGCAAAAAATGCAAGAGCAGTTAGAACAAATGATTCAAGACATGAAAAATGGAAAACAAGACGGTAAAAATGGAGAAAACGGAAATCAAAAGAATGGAAAATCCCAAAGCCAGCAACTTGCAGAACAATTAGCACAGCAAGAGATGTTTGAAAAAATGATGCAAGATATGATGAATGGAAACACCTATAAACCCGAAACTGTTAAAGAACTTAATGAAATAAAAAAACTTAATGAAGAAATCAAAAATGATATTCTAAATAATAACATTACTCCTGAAACTCTTATAAGACAAAAAGAAATTATGACCAGACTTCTTGAAGCAGAAGAATCGGAAGAAGAACGAAAATTTGAAGACAAAAGAGAATCTAACGAGGCTAAAAATATAGCAAAGAAAAACCCAAAAGAAATACAAGATAAGTTTAACAACAAAAATTCATATTCAGAAAATATGAATAGAAACTCACTTAAACTACAAAATTTTTACAAACAACATTACGATTCGTATCTACAATTATTAAACAATTAAAACATGGAACAAATGATTAAATTTTCATCAGATTTAAAGAATTTGAATATTGCAGAGTCTATTCTTGACTCAATTTCTGTAAAAAATAATCTTAACGAACTTGTTTATGGAAATATTCTTATTGCCCTGAACGAGGCGATAAGCAATGCTATTGTTCATGGAAATAAATTTAGTCAAGACAAAGAAGTTACTGTTGTTTACAATATCACTGAAAATAAAAAACTCACTGTTTCTGTTCAAGACGAAGGACCGGGCTTTGACTATACCTTAGTTCCAGACCCAACAGACCCCGAAAATATTGAAAAACTAAATGGCAGAGGAGTATTTTTAATTCAGCACCTTGCCGACGAAGTTAGCTACCTATCTGACGGTAAAATTGTAAAAATGACATTTAATTTTAATTAAAGATATAAAAAATTGGGAGAAATAAATTTATTTTCAGAGGACATTGTTTTTGAATATGAAAATGCTCAAAAACTAAATAAATGGTTAATTTCAGTAATTAAGGAAGAGAATTATGAATTAGATAATTTGAACATTATTTTTACCAGCGATAATTATTTGTTGGAAATGAATCGGAATTACCTAAATCACGATTATTTTACCGATGTAATAACCTTTGACTATGTTGAAGGTGTTATTCTTTCAGGAGAAATTTTCATTAGTATAGATAGGGTAGGGGAGAATGCACAAAAATATAATGTAGAATTTATAGACGAATTAAACAGAATAATAGTGCATGGGCTTTTACATTTATTAGGATATAAAGATAAAACCGAAGCTGAAAAAGAAATAATGACCTCCAAAGAAAATTTTTACTTAATAACTTTAGAGTTGTAAAATAATGAAAAATTGATGTTTAAGTTGATTGTTCCACGTGGAACAATCAACTTAAATGCTTTTATATTAGGCTGTAAACAGCAATAAAAAATAAAAATTAGTGAAAACAAAATACGATATTATAGTTATAGGAGGAGGACATGCTGGCTGCGAAGCTGCTGCTGTTGCTGCAAATCTTGGTTCAGAAGTATTGTTGATAACAATGGATATGACAAAATTTGCAAATATGTCTTGCAATCCAGCAATGGGAGGAATTGCAAAAGGACAAATTGTTAGAGAAATTGATGCACTCGGAGGCTATTCTGCACTTGTTACAGACAAAACAATGATACAGTTCAGAATGCTTAATAAATCCAAAGGACCTGCAATGTGGAGTCCGAGAGCCCAGTCAGACAGAGTTAAGTTTTCTATAGAATGGCGAAATATTTTAGAAAAAATAGACAATCTTAGCTTTTGGCAAGATACAGTAACTGAACTTATTTTTGAAGACAATAGTTTAAAGGGTGTAAAAACTGCATGGAACGTTAGTTTTTTTGCCGAAAAAATAATACTTACAGCAGGAACTTTTTTAAATGGTTTGATGCACGTAGGACAAAATAAACTTTCTGGCGGTAGAGTAGGAGATAGTGCATCATTCGGACTTTCTAACCAAATTGCATCGCTTGGTGTAAAAACAAATAAAATGAAAACAGGAACTCCCGCTCGTATAGACGGAAGAACTCTTGATTTTTCTAAAATGATTGAACAAAAAGGAGACGATACAATAGGGAAATTTTCCTTCTCTCCCCATTCTAAAATGCAACTACCTTCTCGTAGCTGTTATATGGTTTATACAAATAAAGAAGTTCACGACCTTCTTAAAACAGGCTTTGAGTTTTCACCACTTTTTAATGGAATTATTGAAGGAATTGGACCTCGTTATTGTCCAAGTATTGAGGATAAATTAGTAACTTTTTCCGATAGAGATAGACATTTATTATTTTTGGAACCAGAAGGAACAGACACTATTGAATACTACTTGAACGGATTTTCCTCGTCCTTGCCTCTTGAAGTGCAAATGAAAGCTATGAAAAAAATTCCTGGATTTGAAAACGTAAATGTTTTTAGACCTGCTTATGCTATTGAATACGATTATTTTGACCCAACTCAGCTTTATCATACATTAGAATCTAAAATTATTCCAAATTTGTATTTTGCAGGCCAAGTAAATGGAACTACTGGCTACGAAGAAGCTGCCGCACAAGGTCTTATGGCTGGCATTAATGCCCATTTGAAACTAAATAATAAAGAAGCATTTATTCTAAATAGAGACGAAGCATACATAGGAGTTCTAATTGATGATTTAGTCCTTAAGGGAGTAGACGAGCCATATAGAATGTTTACTTCTCGTGCAGAATTTCGTATTCTATTGCGTCAAGACAATGCAGATTTAAGACTTACTCCAAAAGCTCGGAAATTAGGACTTATTTCTGACCAAATGTATGATTATTTTATATTGAAAAATGAAAACATTGAAAAACTTATAAAATTTTTGAATACAACAAGTATAACTCCAGAAGAAATAAATCCTATTTTAATCCAAAAAGGGAGTAATATAATAAGTCAAAAAACACGATTTGCAAAACTTCTTATGCGTCCAGAGGTTTATATTGCAGATTTATTATCGGTCTCAGATAAGTTTAAAAATTATATTAATGATATTGAAGTATTAAAAGATGAAATTTTAGATTCAGTTGAAATAAAAATAAAATATCAGAATTACATAGAACGAGAAAAACAAAATGCTGAAAAAACAGAGAGATTACAATATGTAAATATTCCTGAAAATATAGATTATTCTATTTTTAAATCGCTTTCAAATGAGTCAAGACAGAAATTAGAAAAAATTAGACCAAGAAACATTTCAGAGGCATCACGAATACCCGGAGTGTCTCCTTCAGATATTAACGTATTGTTGGTTTTTCTTGGTAGATAAAAAAATGTTCCACGTGGAACAATCCACTTAAATTATTGATAAGTAATGAAATATATAGAAGGAAAAATAGTAGATGTTGTTTCAGAAACCATTTTTAATGGTGTTTTGACAATAAAAGATGGTAAAATAATTTCTGTAAAAAAAACAGATAAAGAATATTCAGAATATATTTTGCCAGGATTTGTAGATGCTCATGTTCATATAGAAAGTTCTATGCTTATTCCAAGCGAGTTTGCAAAACTTGCCGTTAGACATGGAACTGTTGCAACAGTTTCCGACCCACACGAAATAGCTAATGTGATGGGAGAAAAGGGCGTGGAATTTATGATAGAAGACGGTAAAAAAACACCTTTTAAATTTTTCTTTGGAGCTCCGTCTTGTGTGCCAGCTACTTTTTTTGAAACATCGGGAGCTGTATTAGACAGCGAAAAAGTAAAAAAAATGTTGGACAAAGATGACATTTATTTTCTTGCAGAAATGATGAATTTTCCCGGAGTTATTTATGGAGATATAGATATTTGGGATAAAATAAATTATGCAAATAAATTAGGAAAACCTATTGACGGACATGCTCCAACGCTACAAGGCGAAGATTTAAAAAAATATGCAGATGCAAATATTACAACCGATCATGAATCCGCAACGTTCAAAGAAGCCGTTGAAAAAATTAAATTAGGAATAAAACTACAAATAAGAGAAGGAAGTGCTGCAAAAAACTTTACTGCACTTTATAAGGCTATAGATACCTATCCAAAAGATGTTATGCTTTGTTCTGATGATTTGCACCCCGACGATTTAGCAAAAGGACATATAAATTTATTAATAAAAAGAGGGCTCAATTATGACGTTAATTTTTTTAATATTCTAAAAACTGCTACATACAATCCTATAAAACACTATAAGTTAGATGTAGGCTTACTTCAAAAAGGAGATTCTGCCGATTTTATTGTAGTAGAAGATTTAAAATCTTTAAAAATTAAAAATACTTATATTAGAGGAGAGTTAGTTTTTGATGGCGAAAATGTATTAATTGATGCAAAAAATACTATAAAAATAAACAAATTTAATTGCACAAAAATTAAAGAAGAAGATATTATTGTAAAAGCAGAGGGGAGTAAAATAAATGTTATTGAGGCTTATGATGGAGAGCTTACAACTAAAAAAGTAGAATTAGTTGCTAAAATTGTAGATGGAAATGTAGTTTCTAATCCGAGAAAGGATATTTTAAAAATAGTTGTATTAAATAGATATTCTAAAAAATCCAAACCAATGATTGGTTTTGTGAGAGGATTTAATCTAAAAAAAGGTTCTATTGCATCTACAATAGCACATGACAGCCATAATATTATTGCCGTAGGAACTTCCGATAAAGACATTGTTGCAGCAATTAATGCCTTGTGCGATGCCAAGGGAGGTATTGTAGTTGTTGAAAATGAAAAAGTAGATATTTTACCATTAAATATAGCGGGTATAATGACCGACGAAGCAGGAGAAGTTGTTGTTGAAAAATACAAAAATCTAAATAAAAAGGCCAAAAAACTTGGAACAAAATTCAATTCGCCTTTTATGACACTTGCTTTTATGGCTTTGCTTGTTATTCCTGAAATAAAAATAGGAGACAAAGGTCTTTTTGATGTTACTCAATTTACTCCTATATCGTTATTTGTAGATTAGATACTAATTCTTAATTATTTTATTTTCATCGTTTTTTCTTAAATCATCTAATAATGTTTTTATTTCAAAAATGCTGAAAATAAAGTAATTAGTCATAAAAAAAATAATGAAAGTAGCTTGATTTTCTTTTTCAAAAAATAGATATGTTCCTACAAATACAAGGTATATTAACATCTTTGAAATTGACGAAACCATAAAATTATTGATAAAATAATTTGCTCTTCTTTCTGATGCTTTTAGTAAAACGTAATGAACTACAAAGGAAATAATTCCAAAAAATAGAATAACAATAGGATATATTGGAAGGTAGTATTCTTTAAAAAATAGATTTAACAGAAGAGTTAAGAATGTAATAATTGCTTCAAGTATTACTATTTTATAAATGAATTTTTTTATGTTTGTTTTCATTTTTTATTACAAAAAATCTTTGATAGCATAGTAAATTGCCAAAATTAGTGCTAACGTAGATAAAATTATTGTGAAAATTGGATATTCCCATTTTACGAATTCATCTAATTTTACACCACCAAATATGCCAATAAATAAAATAATTAGCATTTGAGAAGAAAGACCAAGGTATTTGCCTGTATTCCTTAGTCTTTGATTTTTCTTTGATTTTTTTTCGCTCATTATTTCACATTTGCTCCAACAGCAGTGTTGGTGCTACCGTCCATTGTGCAAGTTCCTGTAAATGAAGCTCCGGGTTCAATAGATATTTTATTAGTAATAATATCTCCTGTAATTTTTGCATTTTCTTTAAGTGCAATAAGCTCAGATATTGTTATTTTTCCTTTTATAACTCCCTGTATTTCAGCCTTTTTACAGATTACATCTCCTTCAATTACGCCAGTTTGTCCAAGAATTAACAATCCTTTGATACTTATATTTCCTATAAGTTTTCCATCTATTCTAATATCGCTGCTAGATTTGATGTCTCCTTTTATTTCTGTTCCGTTTCCTATAATACTGTGTGAGCCGCCTATTGGATCTTGATTTTTAGCCATATTTTTGGGTTTGTTTTTTGAAAACATAATTTTTATTTTATTAAAAGATTTACAAAAAATAAATAATATTTTTTGTTTCGTTAAACTAAATAGTATACTCTTCTAAAAATTTTGTTGTATAATCTCCACTAATAAATTTTTCGTGTTTCATTAATTTTTGATGAAATGGAATTGTTGTTTTTATTCCTTCTATTACAAATTCATCTAATGCACGAGACATCTTTTTTATTGCCTCTTCTCTTGTTTGAGCAACTGTAATGAGTTTTGCTATCATAGAGTCGTAAGTGGCAGGGATTGTGTAATTAGCATACACGTGAGTGTCCACACGCACGCCTTGACCGCCTGGTGTATGCCATGTTGTTATTTTTCCGGGAGACGGTCTAAAATTATTATCTGGGTCTTCTGCGTTTATTCTGCATTCTATTGCATGAAGTTTTGGATAGTAGTTTTTGCCAGAAATTGATATTCCTGCGGCTAATTTTATTTGTTCTTTTACAAGGTCAAAATCTATAACTTCTTCTGTTATAGGGTGTTCTACTTGTATTCTTGTGTTCATTTCCATAAAATAGAAATTTTTATGTTTATCTACAAGAAATTCTACAGTTCCAACTCCTTCATATTTTATTGCTTCAGCTGCTTTTACTGCAGCATTTCCCATTTGTTCTCTAAGCTCATCTGTCATAAAGGGAGACGGAGTTTCTTCTGCCAATTTTTGATGACGACGTTGTATTGAGCAATCTCTTTCTGATAGGTGGCAGGCTTTACCTCTGTTATCGCCAGCAATTTGTATTTCTATGTGTCGTGGATTTTCTATAAATTTTTCAATGTATAGGCTTCCATTTCCAAAAGCTGCGGCAGACTCTTGTTTTGCTGAATCCCATAATTCAATAAAATCTTCTTCTTGCCAAACAAGTCTCATTCCTTTGCCGCCGCCACCTGCAGTAGCTTTTACCATAACAGGAAAACCTATTTCTTTTGCAAATTCTAATCCTTCTTCGGAGGTAGGAATAATATCTTTTGAGCCTGGAATTACTGGCACGCCAGATTCAATCATTGTTTTTCTGGCGGAGGCTTTGTCTCCCATTTTGTCAATCATTTCTGGGCTTGCTCCAATAAATTTTATTTTGTGTTCTCTACAAATACTGGCAAATTTAGAGTTTTCTGCAAGAAATCCATAGCCTGGGTGTATTGCGTCTGCATTAGTTATTTCTGCTGCTGCAATAATTTGGTGCATATTTAGGTATGATAAGTTGCTTGCTGCGGGTCCTATACATACTGCCTCGTCTGCAAAACGAACATGTAAAGAACTTTTGTCTGCCGTAGAGTAAACTGCAACAGTTTTTATTCCCATTTCTTTACAAGTTCTTATTATTCTTAGAGCTATTTCGCCTCTATTTGCTATTAATATTTTTTTAAACATTTAATTATGTGTTTAATATTTAATTTTTAATTAGTTATCTTGATAATTATAAGGCTTTTTATTGTAGGTTAGTTAGCTTTATTATTAATTTAATAACTAAATATTTAAAAATTATAATTATTTTAATAAAAATAGAGGTTGGTCAAATTCTACAGGAGTTCCATCTTCTACAAGAACTTCTACTATTTTTCCGCTTACTTCTGATTCTATTTCATTAAATAATTTCATTGCTTCAATTATGCAAACTGTTTGTCCTTCTGATATTTCATCGCCTACGTTTACAAAATTTGGTTTGTCAGGAGCAGGCTTTTTATAAAAGGTGCCAACCATTGGTGATTTGATATATATTTTATTGGCTTCCGTTGCAACTGTTGTTTCTACACTTGCTTCAATGTTAGTTGGCTGAATTGCAGGTGATTGAACTGTTTGAGGACTTTGATGAACGAATGTTGGAAGGTTCTGCTCTACAGCATCTGGTTTCAGTTGGATAAATAGCTCTAAATCTTCTGTTTTTATATCAATTTTATGAACATCTGTTCTCGATATTTCTTTAATAAACCTTTGTATTTCTTTTAAGTTTGCCATAGTTTATATTTACGAATTTATATTCAAAATTAATATATTTTAAATTAATTTAAAAAAATATATTATAATTTCAATTTTAGTAAAAATGTGCTTTTTTTATTAATTAACAAAAATATTTTGCTAATAAGCCCATTTTAAGAATATGCTACCCCACGAAAAACCTGCTCCAAAGGCAGACATTATTAAATTATCTCCTTTTTTTATTTGTTTTTCGTAATCTAATAAGCATAATGGAATTGTTGCCGAAGTGGTATTGCCGTATTTATGGATATTTATCATAACTTTATTTTTGTCTTTTAATCCCATTCTGTTTGCAGTAGCTGTAATGATACGCAAGTTCGCTTGATGTGGAACGAGCCATGATATTTTATCGGGAGTAAGATTGTTTCTTTCCATAACTTCTACCGACACGTCTGCCATTTTTGTTACGGCAAATTTGAACACTGGTTGACCTTCTTGGTAGATAAAATGTTCTTTTGCTTCAACGGATTCGTGAGATGCTGGTTTTAGTGAGCCACCTGCTTTTTGGTGTAGATGTTTGCGTCCTGAACCATCATTTCCTAATATACAGTCCATTATACCTGCTTCCTCTGTTGTGGGTTCTAATAATACTGCACCTGCTCCGTCTCCGAATATTGCACAAGTATTTCTGTCGGTGTAATCTACTATGGACGACATTTTTTCTGCTCCTACAACAATTACTTTTTTGTTAGCACCGGTTTCTATGAATTTTGAGGCTGTATTTAATGCAAATATGAATCCTGAACAAGCTGCATTTTGGTCAAAACTGAATGCGTTTACTAAACCAACTTTGTCCGAAATAATATTTGCTGTGGCAGGAAATACCATATCTGGTGTTACTGTTGCACAAATTAGTAAATCTATTTCTTCTGGTTTAGTATTTGTTTTTTCTAAAAGGTTTTCTATTGCTTTTACTGCTAAATCTGATGTAGCTTTGCCTTCTTCTTTAAGTATGCGGCGTTCTTTTATACCTATTCTTGACATAATCCATTCGTCGGAAGTATCTACCATTTGTGAAAGTTCTTCGTTGGTAAGAATATATTCAGGAACGTATCCGCCTACTCCTGTGATAGCTGCTCGTATTTTTGACATATTATTAAATGTTATGAAGTTACAACTTTGATAAAGCTATAAAGTTATAAAGGATTAATAATAAAGTGTTTTTTTACTTAAATTTATGTTTATCAATTTAAGTAATAGAATACCTTTTATTTTTAGTAATACAACATCATTACAACTATTTATAACACAATTTTTTTATTGATTATTGATAGTTATTTGCCTTTACTTTAATTCTTTACAACTTTTAACTTTAGAACTCTTAAAACTATTCTGTATCTTTGTTTACAGCTAATTTTCCTCTGTAAAATCCACATTCTGGACATACTTTGTGGTATTCATGAGAAGAGCCACAGTTTGTGCATTTTGCTAATGTAGGTAGTGTTGCTTTGTAATGAGTTCTTCTTTTGTCTCTTCTTTGTTTTGATGTTTTCCTTTTTGGGTGTGCCATTTTTCTGTTATTTATTAATTGTTTATTATTTATTATTTGGTTTTAAGTTCTTTTTTTTAGTGATTTTTTGTATTTTAGAACTTAAAAAAATGTAATTTATTAAAATTTTAAACTATTTAGTTTGCTCCATCTTTGGTCTATTTTATCTTCGTTTAAAGTTGGAGTTAGTTCTTCTAATTTTTCAAGCATTTCTGGGTTACAAGTGCTATTTCCTTCATTATCTAAGCCATGAACCACTTTTGCCGGAATACACAAATGAATATAGTCATATATATGTTGTGCCAACTGAATGTCGTTTTCCGAGTCTGCCAATATAATGTGGTCGTAAACATTTGTAATATCAGAGCCTTCTTCTCCAAAGCTGATTTTTAAATAATCTTCCGATTCTATCGGAAAATCAAAATCATCTAAACAAACATCGCAACTTAGGTTTATAGTTCCTTTTGTATAAAAATATAGTTCAATATAGTTTTGTTTTACAGACATTACTACATCTACAACTAAATTGCCTTTTTTTGTTTGCGATTCTGGAAAATTATCAAAAAAATCATCTTTTATAATATATTGATAATTGTATGTTCCCACTGGAACTCCTCTAAAATGCAATAAATATTTTTTTAACCTACTCATTTTATTGTTTAAAAATTGTGCAAAAGTAATTATTTTTATTAGATAATAAAATATTTAACCTTTTTTAGTAGTTAAAAGTAAATAATTGATAGTAGAAAAAAATTGTATTATCACTTCAAGTTCTTATTATACAAGTTATTATGTCTTGTTCTTAATAATTAGCAAAATAGTTATTAAAAGTATTTTTTTATTCTAATATTCTATCTTGTCGTCTTTTTCGTCCCATAATTGGAATGCTTTTAGAGCTTCGGGACGCATCATTTGCTCGGTGATAACTTTTCGTTGGGCATAAGGGGTTGCTATTTCTTCATAAATAAAAGAATCGTCGAAGCCAATATTTTTTGCATCGGTTTTGTTGTTGGCAAAATAAAGTTTTTCTATGCCCGCCCAATATATTGCACCTAAGCACATAGGACAAGGCTCACAAGAGCTATATATTTCGCATTCTGCGAGATTGAAATTTTTTAATTTTGAAGTAGCCTTGCGTATTGCATTTACTTCGGCGTGTGCGGTTGGGTCGTTGGTTTGGGTTACACTATTGGAGGCTTCGGCTATTATTTCTCCGTTTTTTACTATAACTGCACCAAAAGGTCCTCCTCCATTTTTTACGCTTTCTATTGACAAGTCAATAGCTTTTTGCATGAAAATTTTATTATTATTTTGCATTTTTTTCTGTTATTTTAAATTTTAAACGAAAGATAAAAATAGATAAAAATAAACATATACCAAAATTATTTTTTTTTTGACTGATTGATTGATAGTTATGCCGATGTTTTTTATTTATTACGAAATAATTTAAAAAAATTGTAACTTTTTGATAAATTGCACGTCTTATGGGTGAAATTAGTTAGTTTTTATCCTTAATTTAATCATTATTTTATTGATAAAATCTTGTCTTACAACAGTTAAAAAATTTATTATTACTTAACTCTTAAAAATTAAGTTCTTATTTATATTAAATGAATAGAATTGATTATAATAATGCAGTAGCAGATTTTTCTGATGCGGTGTATCGCTTTCTTTTGAAAAAAACAAATGACGAGGATACTGCAAGAGACTTAGTGCAAGAAACTTATGAAAAATTATGGATAAGTAAAGATAAAGTTAATTCAGAGAAGGTAAAGTCATATATTTTTACTACTGCATATCATAGTTTTATTGATTTAGTTAGGCGAAATAAAAAGTTTTCGGATATAGACGAATCTAAAAATAACGAATATTCTCACAACGAGCAATATTCTGATTTGCACGAAATTTTGAACTTGGCAATAGAAAAACTTCCTGATATTCAGAAATCTGTAATACTTTTGAGAGATTACGAAGGATATTCTTATTTAGAAATTGCCGAAATAACTGGACTTACAGAATCGCAAGTGAAAGTGTATATTTATAGAGGGAGAAAGTTTTTGCAGCAATTTATTGGAAAAATGGAAATGGTAATATAGTAAATTGTTATATTTTAGTATTAATTTATACTTTAGATTTAACAGATTTTAATTTTGCAATTATGAAAATAACAAAACATAACTACGAAGAATTTATTCTTGATTTTATTGAAGGAAAATTATCCGAAAATGATAATATTCTGTTTCAAAAATTTCTGGACTCAAATCCCGACGTAGAAAATGAAATATTGAATTTTGAAAACGTTATTTTACCTGAGGAAAATATTGTTTTTGAAGAAAAATATTTATTGAAAAAAACAGAATTTTCGCAAAATTTTAGTGGCAATTATTTAGAAGAGCTGTGCATTGCTGATATTGAGAAAGATATAACAGATGAGCAAAAAAAAGATTTAGAAAATATATTTACTGAATTTCCCGAAAAAATAGCAGTTTACGATAGTTTTAAAAAAACAAAATTAATTCCAAATTTAGAAATTAAATACACTAACAAGGAGAAGTTAAAAAAGAAACATGTCTTGATGCGTCCCAATTTTGTTTATTTTGCAAGTTCGGTGGCGGCTTCTTTAATTCTTTTCTTCTCAATAATAGGGCTTAATAAGAACGAGGTTTACAAAACACGGTCTTATTCGCAGATAGAAAATAGATTTGAAAATAATAAAACAGTTTTTACTAAAACTCTGGTTTCCAAGACTGATTTGCAAGTTTCAAATAATAAATTGGAAAAAACAATTTACAATAGTTCTAAAATTGATAATCCTACAAATGTTATTGATAATCAGATTGATATAGTTTTAAGAAAAGATGATAATTTGGATAAAATAGTTGTAAGCTCTCCTAAATTACAAAAAGAATATGAGCATGAAATTTTAAATTTTAATACCAAAGAGAATTTTGAAGATTATAATAAAATGGCTATGCACCAATCTGAAAAAAACTTTTTTGAGAAGAAGGGCATTGAAAAAATTAATGCTTGGAATGTTGCACAAGTGGCTGTAAATAATTACAATAATCTTACTGAAAACAATGTTAGCTTAGATGGAAAGTTTGATAGAGATGGAGATTTAAAAGCAGTTTCTTTTAATTCACAAGTTTTTGGTTTTTATACAAATAAGGTTAAAAAACTTGGCATTAACCAATAAAAATAGAGACACTTATAAGTCTGTGTCTCTACAATTTATTATATTTTTTTGTAATTTTTATCCTCTTCTTCTTTCAAGAAGAATCATCATCATTAGTCCGAGCATTACTCTGTCGTCGTCGTCGGAATCTAATTCGCCTACTTTTGAAACTTCAAATTTTCTTCCAAAAAAAGAAGGTTGTTTTTTTAGCCTAACAACAGTTTGTCCTGCAGGATTTACTACAATATACGCCGGGTTGAATAAGTATCCAGAAAACATGCTAAGTATTGGAACTTCACCTAATAAGGCATCAAAAACTTTTACCCAAGGGTTTTCTTCGGTAACCGTGTATTGTAGTTGTTCGTTTTGGTCAATAATTTCGTATTTTGCTTTCCATATTGAACGCCAGCCTTTTCTTGCAATTTTTCCAAATTCGTTTCCGTTTTCGTCAAAAAATGAATATGCTGCCGAAAAATCTAACCATTTATTGGCTTTTATTTTATAGTCTATTTTGCTTTTTGTTTCGTCGCTATAAATATTTATATCCTCTTTTAGGCGAAACATTTTTTGCTTAACATAAGCAATAACAGCTCCGTTTGCGTCTGTTGCAGTAAAATCGTTGGCAAACGAAGTGATTTTAAATACGAAATTAATAGGAAAGTTAATGTTTTTCATGTGTTTTTATTTTTTAATTTGGTAGTGTAACAAACTGGTAATTATTACTTTGTTGCTAAATTCCTTCGGAATGTTAAGTAAATCTTTTTACGATAAACACTTACTAATATTCTGCAGTGATTTGGTAACGTGCAGTAAGCCAGTAATTTATAGTATTATTTTTTAGTTTTAATTATTTATAATTTAGTTGCTTTTCTTAACACAGGGTTTAATTCATCGTCGTTATACATTTTCATTTGTTTGTAGGTTTTTGCAATAATATTTCCGTTGCTTAAGTCGTTTAATAACTGGTCTATAGCAATAGATAAGTCGTCGTATTGTTGAAGAAGCACATTTAATTTTAGAGTTGCTTTTTTTATATGTTCTTCGGTTGCATCAGTTCGTTCTGTTTCTTGTTTCATGTGATATATTTTCAGATTAAGAATAGATAATCTGTCAATTGCCCACGCAGGAGTTTCTGTATTTATTCTGGCATCAGTTTTTGTTTCTACATTTTTATTTTTTTCAAAAATAAAATCGTCTATATCTTCCACTAAATCAGTTCTATCCTGATTAGATTTGTCTATAATTCTTTTTATTTCTAATGCTTTTTCTGGTTTAATGTTTGGGTCTCTAATTATGTCTTCTAAGTGCCACTGAACTGTGTCTATCCAGCTTTTATCAAACATCAAATATTGAACCGTTTTTTCTTGGTATGGATTAGGACTTTTTTGAGCTATATCATTATTTATATGATATTTATCTATACTTTCTTTAAAAATTTTGTTAAAAAGTTCTGCTGTCATTTTTTTTTAATTTTACATTGATAATAAAAATAAGGCTATCATTCCGATAATTATAGACCTTACAATATTTTTTTTGTGTTTAAGTTCTTTTTTAATTATCATATATATATTAAGAATAATGCTAAGTGATATTGCAATAATTCCGGCGAGTAGTGCATATTCTGCTTTGTCTTCAAATTGTAGTTTAAGTAAAATACCCAAAACTGCTACTGCATAGCCAAGCCACGTTAGTTTATGAAAGAAAATATTAAGAAGTTTTTCGTTTTCTTTTTTGTAGGATATTATCCAATATACTAAAATTAAGCCACCAAGCGAAATCCAAAGTGTCCATTCTGCAATTCTAAAATTGACAATTTCTACTGTTTCGGTCATTAGCAAAACCATGCCTAACGAGAAAAGCACTACAAAAACAGTTTCTATTGTGTCAAAGCTTTTTGATACAAAACGCATAATGTTTCCGAGAAAATCGTTCATACTTATTTATAATTTTATAATTTAAAAATAACGAATGTTAATATATATTTATTTTTTTTTCTTTGTTCTATTTTTTTTACTATATTTCTTTTTGGGTTTGTGTTCTTTTTTCAAATCATGTTTTGATATTTGTTCTTCGTTTTCGTCTTTTACCAAAGCAAAATCTAATTGTCTTTTTTCAATATTGGCTCTAATTATTTTTATATCAACTTCATTGCCAAGCTGAAATTTCTTTTTGGTATAATGTCCTGTAAGACAGTAGTTTTCCTCATCATAAGAATAAAAATCGTCGTCCATGTCTCGTATAAGAACAAGCCCTTCAATTTTGTATTCAATTATTTCAACAAAAATTCCAAATTCTGTAACTCCAGTAATCACTCCTTTGTATTCTTCGCCCAGTTTGTCTTTCATAAACTCTACGGCTTTGTATTTTTTAGATGCCCGTTCTGCCAAAACTGCTCTTTGTTCCATTGCAGATGAGTGTTTGCAAGCGTCTTCAATTATTTTTTTGTTTGCCGATTTTTTGCCATCTAAATATCTTTCTAATAGCCGGTGAACCATCATGTCTGGATACCTACGAATTGGAGAGGTGAAATGCGTGTAGTATTCAAAGCCTAAGCCATAGTGTCCAATATTTTCGGAGGTGTAAACTGCCTTAGCCATAGAGCGGATTGCCATATTTTGGATAACTTCCGATTGGCTGGATTGCCCTATTTCTTTAAATAATTTGTTAAAAGTGTCTGAAATACTTTGTTTTGACGAAATAGAAACTTCGTGACCAAATTTTTTCACAAATTTAGAAAAGGTGTGTAATTTTTCGTTATCTGGCTCATCATGAACTCGGTAAACAAATGCTTTTTCAGAACTTTTGCTTTTTGTTTGTCCTATTAGTTTAGCTACTTTTTTGTTTGCCAAAAGCATAAATTCTTCTATAAGTTGATGTGATTCTGAAGGTTCTATGAATTTAACTCCAGTAGGTTTTCCTTTTTCATCTAAAATAAACCTTATTTCGCCTCGTTCAAAAGAGATTGCCCCATTTTTAAATCTTTTTTCTCTTATCTTTTTGGCAAATTCATTTAAAGTGAAAATTTCATTACTTAAGTCTCCTTCTTTTGTTTCAATTATTTCTTGAACTTCTTCGTAATTAAATCTTCTATTAGAGTTAATTATTGTTTTGCCAAACCATTCGTTTTTTATATTTGCATTTTCGTCTAATTCAAAGACTGCAGAAAATGTTAATTTGTCCACATGTGGTTGAAGTGAGCAAATATTATTTGATAATTTTTCAGGAATCATTGGCACAACTCTATCCACAAGGTAAACCGAAGTTGCTCTGCTTGCTGCCTCTGTTTCTACAAGAGTTCTTGGCTTTACATAGTGAGTTACGTCTGCTATGTGAACTCCTACTTCAAAGTTTCCGTTTTCTAATTTGACTAACGAAAGTGCATCATCAAAATCTTTTGCGTCGGCAGGGTCAATCGTAAGAGTTGTTATATTTCTAAAATCTCTACGTTTTTCTATTTCTTCTTTTGTTATTTTAGTGGAAAGTCTATCAGCAGATTGGTTTACATTATCAGGAAATTTGTGAGGCAAGTCAAATTCGGCAAGAATTGCGTGCATTTCTGTTTCGTGGTCTCCCGATTTTCCAAGAACGTCAATTACTTCACCAATAGGGCTTTTGGCACTTTCTGGCCACTCTATTACTTTAACTATTGCTTTGTCGTTTTGTTTTGCTCCGTTTAGTTTGCTGATAGGAATAAAAACATCGTAGGGCATATATCTATCTTTGATTATTAAGAAGGCAAAACTTCCTGAAATTGAGATAGTTCCTACAAACTGGTCTTTGCCTCGTTCAAGTATTGAGTCTATTTGTCCTTCTAATACAGATTTTTTTGTGCGTGCGTAAATTGTAACTTCAACCTTGTCGCCGTGTAGTGCATGGTTTAATTTTTCGTGGGGGATAAATATATCTTCATCTAAATCTGATGAATATACAATGGCATTGTTCTTTTTAGATAGGTTTACAATTCCGGTGGTAAAAGATGCTGTAAAGTTTAACTTGTATTTACCTTTTTGCATTTCTTTTAAG
>Ga0193956_1000240_pt1 | contig 26182 bp, 21 predicted proteins | sample BB_7_MG_FD_140358 | JGI IMG/M metagenome (GOLD analysis project Ga0193956, IMG submission 140358) | Microbial mat bacterial communities from the Broadkill River, Lewes, Delaware, United States - BB_7_MG | ecosystem: Environmental > Aquatic > Freshwater > River > Microbial mats | place: USA...
TATCCTAACCTTTGTCAGGGTTGCGGAGAACCTTTGATGAAGCACGAAAACTATGTTTGCTCAAAATGTATGTTTTCCATTCCTCGAACAAATTATCATAATTCTCGCAAAAACATTGTTAGCGAGCTGTTCTTTGGCAAAATAAAAATAGAATATGCAACATCTTTTTGCTTTTTTCATAAAGATGGAATTTTGCAAAATTTAATTCATCATTTAAAATATAACGGAGCAAAAGAAGTAGGAGAAACTCTTGGGAAATATTTTGGAAGCGAAATAAGTTCTTCCAATTTTTCGGATATTGATACAATAATTCCAGTTCCTCTGCACCCGAAACGCCAAAAATTTAGAGGCTACAACCAAAGCGAATGGATAGCCAAAGGAATTGGAGAAATAATGAACAAACCTATTGATGTTAAGTCTGTTATACGACACACAAACACAAAAACGCAAACAAAAAAAAATAAAGACGAAAGATGGGAAAATGTTAAAGATATTTTTAATGTTGTTCGTCCTCAAAATCTTGAAAATAAGCATGTTTTATTAATTGATGATGTAATAACAACCGGAGCAACCATAGAATCTTGTGCTTCTAAAATATTAAATGTTAAAAACACAAAAATAAGCATTGCTTCAATTGGTTTGGCAAGCAATTAATAATACAAAAAAAGTTAAATTTTTAATTTTAAAACATTAAATAATAGAATTTTAACGTTGTAAATACAAATTTTTACTAACAAAAAACATAAGCGAAAGCTGAAAAATAAATATTTAAAATATTAATTCTAAATTTATATATCATGAAAAAACTAATCTTATTTATAGGCGTATTACTTATAAGTGTTTCATTATCAGCACAAAATGCTATGGAAATACTAAAAAAATCCAACGAACTAATGCAAGGCAAATCTCAATATGCCGAAATGACAATGAAAATAGTTCGTCCAACTTGGAGTAGGTCTATGTCTTTAACAACCTGCTCAAAAGGAACAGATTATTCACTCGTGCTTGTAACAGCACCCGCAAAAGAAAAAGGACAATCATTCTTGATGGTAGAAAACGAAATGTGGACTTGGAATCCCAAAATTAGAAGTGTAGTAAAAATAGGCTCATCAATGAAATCGCAAGGCTGGATGGGCTCAGATTATTCTAACGACGAACTTTTAGACGAGAGTTCTATCGTGGTAGATTACACCCACAAAATTATTGGCTCCGAAACTGTTTCGGGAAAAGATTGTTACAAAATTGAGTGCATACCAAAAAAAGGCTCCGCAATTATTTGGGGCAAACAAATAAAATGGATTAGCAAAGATGGATTTCTACAATTAAAAACAGAATATTACGACGAAGATAACTACCTTATTAAAACTGAACTTGCTTCAAAAATAAAAACAATGGACGGAAGAGAAATTCCTACTCAATTTGAAATTATTCCAGAAGACGAACCAGACCAGCAAACTATTTTAATTATTAATAAAATAATTTTTGATGTTGAAGTAGATAAAACTTTTTTTACACAACAAAATATGAAAAAAGGAGAAAACATTAGATTTCCTCAAAAATAAAAACAGGTAAGCAGGTCAGCATGTTGCAGGTTTGCAACCTATCTACATTAAAACTCTAAAAAAATGAATGAATATATTAAACTCGCTTGGCGAAATATTTGGCGAAATAAAAGACGAACACTAATAACAGCTGCATCAATATTTTTTGCAATGTTTTTTGCAGTAATAATGAGGTCGTTTCAACTTGGAAGCTATACAAGTATGATTAACAGTGTAGTAGAGTCCTATTCTGGACATTTGCAAATTCAGCAAAAAGATTATTTTAAAAGTCCAAATATAAATAATTCTATGGCTTTTAATACCGATTTGCAAAATACCATAGAAGCAAACGACGAAATAGTTAGCTACGATGCTCGCCTACAATCGGGTTTGCTTGCATCGTCTGGTCATAGCTCTAAAATAGGAATTGTTTTTGGAGTAAATCCTAAAAAAGCTAACGAACTTACAAAAGTAGCCGAAAAAATAATTAATATTCATGTTTCGGAGCAAGCTATTGAAAGGCTAAAAAAAACAGATATTTCTGAAGATGAAAAATCTGATTTTGAGCAAATTATTGATAAAATTGAAGAATTAGAAGGTAAGTATTTCACAAATTTTGAAGACTTAAATTACGAACTAAAATTAAAAGGCAAAAAGATAAAACAATTTTCAGAAATAATAGAAGATTGCTTAAAATTTGAAGGAGAATATTTGTCTCAAAATGACAATAATGTTATAATAGGATATAGGCTTGCTGATTTTCTAAATTTGCAAATTGGAGACAGCATAATTGTTATGGGACAAGGCTATCATGGAGCAAATGCCGCAGGAAAATATAGAATAAAAGGTTTTTTGAAATTTCCAAGTCTTGAATTTAACAATACTGCAATTTATATGACTTTAAGAAATGCACAAAACCTTTTTGAAGCATATCAAATTGCTGATAATGGTGTTGATACAACATTCTATGTTAATTTTGTTGCACTTAATACCAACGAAAAAATAAGTTTAAAATCAAGTAGCGAAAAAAGAATAAAAGATGTTATAGCAGAACTTGAAACATCAATTAATGATGATAATTTATCTGTTATTTTTTGGAAAAAAAGCAATAAAGCATTGGTTCAACAAATAGAATCCGACAATGTTAGTGGACAAATGATGATTTTTATATTATATTTAATTATAGGTTTTGGAGTGTTTGGAACAGTGCTAATGATGGTTGCCGAAAGAAAAAGAGAACTCGGAGTTATGATAGCTATTGGAATGAAAAAAATTAAGCTCGCAATAGTTGTTACACTTGAAATGATTTTTATTGGCTTACTTGGAGTTACAGCAGGAGGAATTGCTTCGGCTCCAATAATTTTTGTAGGTCATTTTTACCCCATAAGGCTAACTGGCGAAATGGCGGAGGTTATGGAACAATTTAATATAGAGCCAATTATGCCAATGGAGATTTTTGACACTTACTTCTTTAATCAAGGTTTTACTGTTCTAATTATTGTTCTTTTTGCTATGATTTATCCTATTTTTAAAATATTGAGAATGAATGTTATAAATGCAATTAGAAGTTAAAAAAAAATCAATAATTTTTTATAAAGAAATAAGTGCTAACAAAAATACGAAACACCGTAAAACATTCGGCAATTTACAGTCTTGGCAATTTATCTACAAAATTAATTGGACTAATACTATTACCTCTCTACACCTCGCATTTAACCACTACTGAATACGGTGTTCTTGCTATTTTTGAAACAACAGCACTTTTACTCTTAACCGTTTTTTCCCTCAATATATCAAATGCAATGATACGTTGGTGGGCAGATTCGGATTCTGAAAAAGAGAAAAAATCATATATTTTTACAACTTTTTCTTTCATTTTTGTAATCTTATTTTTATTAAATTTATTATTACAACCATTTTCTAAAAATTTTGCACTGCTTTTTTATCAAAATTCTGACTTTAATATATATTTTCATATATTATTCCTATCTGTTTCTTTTGAAATTTTCAATAGATTTATTTTTAGCTTAATAAGAATTTTAGAAAAATCACTTCTTTTTATTGTTGTAAATTCGTTAAAATTAATAGTTAGTCTTGCACTAAATATTTATTTTATTGTAGTTCTAAGGCTTGGAGTAGAGGGTATTATGCTTGCACAATTAATTGCACACGTTCTCGGATTTATTCTGCTTCTTCCTTTGCTTAGCAAACATCTGGTATTTGTTTTCAAATCAAGCGAGTTGGGAAAAATGCTAAACTATTCTATTCCTCTGGCTTTTACTGCAATAGCAGGAGTTCTTTTTAGCATTGGAGACCGCTATGTTCTCAAATTTTTGATGGGAGACGCAAAAGTTGGTATTTATTCGTTGGCATACAAAATTGCTGGTTTTCTTAGTTTTTTTGTTTTGCAATCCTTTCAAATGGCTTTTTTACCAATGGCTTACAAAATGTATAAAGAACCAAATGCAAAACGATTTTTTTCTAAAATTTTGACCTATCTAATAATCGTTCTCACTTTTGGAGGGCTGGGATTATCGCTTTTTGCAACCGAATTTGTGAAAATATTTGCACCAAGCAATGCCGAATATTGGGAAGCATCAATATATGTTTCGCTAATTACAGTGGTAACTGTCTCTTTTGGTGTGAGATATATGTTTGAGCTTAATTTTCATTTATCCAAAAAAACAAAAATATTACCTTTCATTGTTAGTTCTATTGCCCTTTTTAATATAGGTCTAAATTTTGCTTTAATTCCTTTTATGGGAATATCGGGAGCAATTTTAAGTTCTATTATATCATCAATTTTTATTAATATTTTATATTATTATTTTGGCAAAAAATATTATTTTGTTAAATATGAAATAATTAAAGTATTGATAATAATTCTTGTAGGAACTTCCTTGTTTTTATTTTCGCTAATATTTATGGACATGAATTTGTGGATAAATATTGGCTTAAAAACAATTATCTTGCTACTGTTTCCTGTAATAATTCTATTTGGAGGTTTTCTTGAACCAATAGAGAAGGAAAGACTTTCGCAAGCATGGCAAAAATGGAAAAGCCCAAAATTGTGGAAAGAAAACATAAGAAAAATAACAAAAAAAGAAAAAAAATGATAACTTTGTTTTTCAAAAAAAACTTTATTAATCCCGAATTTTATATATATAGACATGATTGACAACACATTAAGAACTGCAAAAATAAAAATGGCTTTTGTTATTGTATTTATTTTTTTCGCCTTTTCGCTTGGCTACGCATTTGCAGGCGACGTGGATAATATTACAAAAATAATATTACTATCCGTTTCATTTATTTTTTTGTTAGCATATATAATAATGCACCTTTTAAAATTGCATTACTTTCATCTGAAAAACGACCGCAAAAATATTACCGTAAGATTTTATAATTCTCACCCTTTTTTGAGAAATTATAAACAAATTCAAATTCCAATTGGAGCTTTTGCTGGCTACGAAATACAAAAAAGTTTTGCGGACTATAAGCAAGAAATTATTTTAAAAATAAATACAAAAAAAGGAATTGTGAATTATCCTGCAATAAGTATTTCTGCTCTAACCAAAAAAGAAAGAACACTACTATATAACTTGTTGAAAAAATTAAACAAGTAAAAAAGATTATTAATTTTTACTATTTAATTGAATATTGAAAACTCTATGTTGAATATTTAAAACTTGATTAAATTCGTGTCAAAATTAAACATCTTAGTAATACGACTTTCAGCATTTGGCGATGTAGCCATTTCTGTTCATGTTTTGCGAGCTGCTATTGAACAAAATCCTGATATAAAAATAATACTGCTTACCCGAAAAGCCTTCCAGCCTCTATTTGCCAACATAGACAGAATAGAATTTATTGAACCTGATTTATATGGAAAGCATAAAAATATATGGGGACTTTATAAACTGTTTAAAGAAATAAATAATAGTTATAAAATAGATTTAATCATAGATTTACACGATGTAATTAGAAGTAAAATTTTAAGTTTCTTTTATTTCTTTAAAGCTATAAAAACTTATAAAATAGACAAAGGGCGAAAAGAAAAAAAAGAGCTTATAAAAAATAATATCAAAAAACAATTAAAAACAAGTGTAGAACGATATGCAAATGTATTTTTGCAAGCTAAAATAAAAGTAAATCTCAAAAAACAGTATTCTCTAATAAGTTCTCCAAAAGAGTCTAATTGGATTGGCATTGCACCATTTGCATTGCACAAGCAAAAAACGTATCCGTTAGACAAAATGGAAAAGCTAATTCAACAACTTGACAAGGCAAACTATAAAATACATATTTTTGGAGGAGGCAAAAAAGAAAAAGAATTTGCCGAAGGCTTAGAAAAAACAAACAAAAATGTAGTTTCTTTGGTAAGCAAATTTAGTCTTTTGCAAGAGTTAGAAATGATGAGCAAAATGCAAGCCATGATAACAATGGACTCTGCCAATATGCACCTTGCAGCACTAACTGATACTAAAATAATTTCTATCTGGGGAGGCACGCACCCTTTTGCAGGCTTTACAGCTTTTGCACCGAGCAACCGAAATTTTATAATTCAAAAAGAATTAGACTGTCGTCCTTGCTCCATTTTTGGAAATAAAAAATGCTACAAAAATACCATAGAGTGCATGGATATTTCTCCTGAAATAATTAAACAAACGCTTGACAAAGCTATTCAACCTATAAGTTACACATAAAAAAACACGTTGAATAGAAATAAAATATCTTATATAAATAAACAATAGTTAGTTATTTTTTTATTTAACATCTTAATTTTTAGTAAATTAACTACAATATTTTATGTAGTTTTACTCTTATCATAAACAGCTGATTTATTATGCTTTAATTAAAAACTGAACACTAAAAAATAAAAACTTAACGAAGTGTTGCTAAAGTCTTAGTAATTTTAATTTTTTATGAAATTTTTTCTTACATTTGTTGTTCTATTTTCCAAACAAGTTATATATATACATAAATAGTTTTTGTAAAAAAAAGTGTATTATAAATAACAATATCATAATAGAAGAAAATAAAGCATTTAATAAACTAAAAGACAAAATATAAAACATGCACATAGATATTTTTCACTTACCTTGGCAAGAGCCAGTATTGGTTTTTGTTCTAATTTTATTCATAATTTTAATTGTTCCAATAATATTTGAAAAAATAAATATTCCTTCTATTATAGGATTAATTTTGGCAGGTATATTAATTGGCGAACACGGATTTGAACTTATATCAAGAGACTCAAGTATAGAACTATTTGGAACAGTAGGGCTTTTGTATCTAATGTTTATTGCAGGTTTGGAAATAGACCTTAACGAATTTATCAAAAACAAAACAAAAGGAATCATTTTTGGTCTTTTGACAGTCCTTATACCACTAACAATCAGTATTCCTATTTTTTATTTCTTTTTTGAATACAACCTAAATGCAGCCTTTCTTATAGGAGCAATATTTGTTTCACATACACTGGTTACCTATCCGCTTGTTAGTAAACTTGGAATTTCAAAAAATGCAGCCGTAAATATCTCGATAGCAGGAACTTTAATTGCAGACGTTATGGCACTATTAATACTTGCCGTAATTTCTAATAATATGGCAGGCGATGTAGAATTAATGTTTTGGTTCAAATTTGTTATATCTATTTTACTCTTTGGATTTGTAGTTTTTTTTATTTTTCCTATAATAAGCCGTTGGTTTTTTAAAAAATACAGCGATAATATTTTACAATACATATATGTGCTAACAATCGTTTTTGTGTCGGCATTTTTAGCAATGCTTGCAGGCTTAGAACCAATAATCGGAGCATTTTTTGCAGGTCTGTCTCTAAATAGACTAATTCCACACACAAGCCCACTGATGAATAGAGTAGAATTTATTGGAAGTGCTATTTTTATCCCTTTTTTTCTGATTGGAGTAGGTATGCTAATAAATTATAATGTTTTGTTTAGTAGTATAGACGCTTTATTAATAACATTAGTTATGGCAATAATTGCCGTAGGCTCAAAATACTTAGCAGCAATACTAACACGTAGAGTATTAAAATTATCAAAACAACAAGGACTGCTAATTTTTGGACTAACAAACTCAAGAGTAGCTGCTGCTCTGGCAATTGCTCTCATCGGATACGACATAATCATAGGACAAACAACAACAGGAGACCCTATCAGACTATTAGACGAAAATATATTTAATGGAGTTATAATTATTATATTAATAACCAGCACTATAAGTTCGTTTGCTACACAAAAATCTGCATTTAAAATAGCAAAAGACGACTTGATGAAAGAAAACTACAAAGAAGGCTTACCTACCGAAAACACACTAATAGGACTTGCAAATATTGACACCGCAGAAAACCTCATACAACTGGCAATTAGCACAGTAGATAAAAAGAAAAACAACCGAATTTTTGGACTTCACATAATCACAGAAGACAAAGAAAATCCAGAAACAGTAAATAAGGCTACAAAACTAATAGATAATTCCAAAAAATATGCAGCATCTGCCGACGTAGAACTCAACCCCATAATTAGATACGACCTAAATATTACCTCAGGAATTATTAATACAATAAAAGAACAAAATATTCAACACTTTTTTATTGGTGTTCACCAAAAAACATCAATAATGGGTAGCTTTTTCGGAAACCTAACTTCCGATTTGCTAAAGAGAAGCGAAAGTGCAATTTATATTAGCAAACTTCATCAGCCAATAAATACAATAAAAAAATATATTATTATACTACCTCCTTATGCCGAATTAGAACCCGGATTTATTGACTGGTATAAAAGAGTTGTTCAAATAACAATAAACACTGGTAATAGATTTGTTATATACGCCAACAAAGAAACAATATCATTTCTACATCAAAAATTAAAACTAAAAGGAAACTGCTCACATAAAATATTAGACGATTACGACGATATTTTAATTATTTCCGCCGAAGTTATACCCAACTCTATGCTAATAATTAGTTTAGCAAGAGAAAATGGAATATCATATCACAAATCGATGGATAGAGTTATTACATACCTACCTAAATATTTTAAAAAAACAAATTATATGCTTGTGTATCCTAATAACTCCAACGAAGCATCAGAGGAATCTAAAATCTATTCCGACACTTCACTCAAAGACAATGTTTTAAATATAAAAGACACTATTGAACATATTTTTAAAAAACAATAGCAAATAAAATTAAAATAAAACAAATAAATCAATAGTTCGTTAAATTTTTATTTAATATTCTAATTTTCAATAAATTAACTGCAATAATTTATTGAAATTTATTCTTATCATAAATAATTGATTTATTGCATTTTAATTAAAAACTAAGGACTAAAAACTAAAAACTTAACGAAGTCTTGATAAATGATATTTTAACATAAAAAATAATAATGTTTTTGAACATAAATATTATTGATTAATAGGCAGTAATTGTGTAAATTTTTTACTTTTTAACAAGTAAAATGATTATCTACTATCCTTATCTTTCTATACTTCCTCACTATATCACGCATTTACATATTTACATACTTTGCTGACTGTTTTTTTGAAAATAAAAAGTAAAACAAACATTAAAAAAAAAATAGTAATAATTTAATGATATATTTTATAAAAATTATATCTTTGGGCTTGAAAACAATTTGTGAAATTAGCAACTTGTTCTCTTTAATTTGTAAAACATCTAAATATAAAGACAAAATAACCAATAATCAACTAACTTAAATTAATTAACCATGAAAGGATTTTTAAAAAGCTCTATTGGCAAAAAGCTAATAATGAGTATATCAGGATTATTTCTGATAACATTTTTACTGGTGCATCTAACATTAAACCTGCTTTTAATGTTTGACAGCACAGGCGAATTATTTAACACAGCTGCAAACTTTATGGGCTCTAACCCAATGATGAAAGTTATGGAACCAATACTCGTATTAGGATTTTTTGTCCATATCATTTACGGTGCAGTTCTGGAAATTCAAAACAGAATGGCACGTGGAGCAAGTAAATACGCAAAATTTGACCAAAGCAAAAGCAGTAAATGGGCATCAAGAAATATGATTTATCTTGGAATAGCAGTATTTGCCTTTCTTGGACTTCATATCGCAAACTTCTTTCTCAAAATAAAAATGGGAGATGTTGGAGAAGTAAATATTGGAGGAGTTCACATGCACGACACCTACACACTTGTTACAAGCCTATTTGCAATCTGGTGGTATGATGTTATTTATGTAATAGGAGCAATAGCACTTGGCTTACACCTTAATCACGGTTTTTGGTCAGCTTTCCAAACAATTGGACTTAGCAACGACCTTTGGAGAAAAAGATTAAATGTAGTTGGAGGACTTTATGCAATTATTATTGCAGTAGGTTTTTCTATCATACCAATCTATTTCTTAATCTTTTAAATATTAACAGAATTTTTAAACTTTGTTAAAATTAAAAACTCAAAACTCAAAATTAAAAACTTTAAAAAAATGAGCGAATTAAAATCAAAAATACCAGAAGGACAACTCTTCAAAAAATGGTCTAATTATAAAGCACACCAAAACCTCGTAAATCCCGCTAACAAGCGAAAATTAGATATAATAGTAGTAGGAACAGGACTTGCAGGAGCAGCAGCAGCCGCCAGTTTTGGCGAAATGGGATTCAAAGTAAAATCATTCTGCTACCAAGACAGCCCTCGCCGTGCACATAGTATTGCTGCACAAGGAGGAATAAATGCAGCCAAAAACTATCCCAACGACGGAGACACAGTTTACAGACTTTTTTACGATACCATAAAAGGAGGAGACTACCGCTCCAGAGAAGCAAACGTTTACCGACTTGCAGAAGTAAGTAATTCAATTATAGACCAATGCGTTGCACAAGGAGTGCCATTCGCAAGAGACTACGGCGGACTTTTAGACAACCGCTCTTTTGGTGGAGCACTCGTTTCCAGAACGTTTTATGCAAGAGGACAAACTGGACAACAATTATTGCTTGGAGCATACAGTGCATTAAACCGTCAGATAAATCTGAAAAATGTAGAACTATTCCCTCGCACAGAAATGATGGATTTAGTTGTTATTGACGGCAAAGCAAGAGGAATTATCACAAGAAACCTTGTAACAGGAGAAATAGATGCACACTTTGGACACGCAGTAGTTCTTGGAACAGGCGGATACGGAAACGTATTTTTCCTTTCTACAAATGCAATGGGGTCTAACGGTAGTGCCGCTTGGAAATCTTACAAAAAAGGAGCACACATGGCAAACCCATGTTTTGTTCAAATTCACCCAACATGTATTCCTTCGCATGGCGATTTTCAGTCAAAACTTACGTTGATGAGCGAAAGTCTTAGAAACGACGGACGTATTTGGGTGCCAAAGAAAAAAGAAGATGCAGAAGCAATTAGAGCAGGCAAACTGAAACCAGAAGACCTAAAAGACGAAGACCGAGATTTTTATCTTGAACGTCGTTATCCTGCTTTTGGAAACCTTGTGCCAAGAGACGTAGCAGCCCGTGCCGCAAAAGAAAGAACCGACAAAGGTTTTGGCATTGAGAACAATGCAACAAACGAAGGTGTATATCTTGATTTTAAATATGCAATAGAACGGCTTGGAAAAGACACTATTGAGGCTCGTTATGGAAACCTTTTCCAAATGTATGAAAAAATTACTGACGACAACCCATACGAAACTCCAATGAAAATATTCCCAGCAGTTCACTATTCTATGGGAGGAACTTGGGTAGATTACGAACTACAAACTGCAATACCCGGACTGTTTTCTACTGGCGAAGCAAACTTCTCCGACCACGGAGCCAACCGACTTGGTGCATCGGCACTTATGCAAGGTTTGGCAGACGGATATTTTGTTATTCCTTACACTATTCAAAATTATTTGGCTTACGAAATCCAAACAGAACGAATGGACACCAACGGCGAAGAATTTCAAAAAGCAAAAGCCGATGTTGAAGCACACATAAGTAAATTGATGAACGTAAAAGGAAAACAATCAGTAGATTCTTTCCACAAACGACTCGGAAAAGTAATGTGGGACAAAGTAGGAATGGCACGTAATGCCGAAGGACTACAAAAAGCTATTGATGAAATAAAACAAATTAGAAAAGAATTTTGGGAAGACGTATTTATCCCGGGAGACACAAAAGGAATAAACGTAGAGCTTGAAAAAGCCAACCGTGTAGCCGATTTCCTTGAACTGGGAGAACTAATGGCAAAAGACGCACTCAACAGAAACGAATCTTGTGGCGGACACTTCCGAACAGAATACGTTACCGAAGACGGCGAAGCACTACGCCAAGACAAAGACTACATGTATGTTAGCGTATGGAAATACAAAGGCAACGACCAAGAACCAGAACTAATAAAAGAACCACTTGCATACGAAGAAATAGAAGTAAAAACAAGAAACTATAAAACGGCTTAATTATTCTTTAGTTTTTAGTGCTTAGTTTTTAATGGCTTACGCTTGATTATTTTTTCAGACACCTTAAATCTAAGGTGTCTGGAATTAGTTTTTTTAATTTTATTAATAATGGAAAAAATATTAAAACTAATAACTTTTATTATTCTTATTGTAGGAATCACAAGTTGTAGTAAAGAAAGACTACCTACATATAATATAAAAGGTTATTATAATTGTTATTTAGATACAGATTGTGAGGACTTTGTAAATATTGTTCATAGTAACGTGCTTGTAACAAAAATAGATAATGAAACAATAAACATTAATATTGAAAACTTAGATTTAAATAATATTAATGCAACAGTTGCAGACTGTAATAGTATAGAAGTTACTGGAGTAGAAAATGAAATTAATGATAACAAAGAAAGTTCGTATTGTTTTTTAATAGAAGAAGCTGATTATGAATGTGGTCGGATACAAGCGGGAAGTTACCTTTCAATAACTAAGTTTAAATTAGAACAACAAAATGAATTTCAATATATTGTTACAGAAAATTTTAGATTGGACATTAATTTATTAGTAAATGATACTTTGAATAAAAGTGTAATACTAACAAATAAAAATAGTTATTTTGTGGACGAAACCCCAAGTGGTCCTTAAAATGTAAAAATGATTATCTAAATCTTTAAATTTCTAAAAATAAAATTTGAATAGGACGAAAATAAAAACAGTTCTAATAATAAAAAACACGGAATAAATTTTCATAAAAAAAAGAATATTTCTGGAGTCTCCAGAAAAAAAGTTGATTCTGAAGCTAAATTAACTAAATTAACAATTTTAGTTGATTATTTTCTGGAGTCTCCAGAAAATAAAAGTTAATTGTTTAAAGATGGATTAACTAAATCAACTTTAGGTTGATGTGTTGATATTTCTGGAGACTCCAGAAAAAAAAGTTAATTTTGAAGCTAAATTAACTAAATTAACAATTTTAGTTGATTATTTTCTGGAGTCTCCAGAAAATTTGCAATATTTAATTAAATATTCAAAACAAATACTATTTATGAATATATTTATAAAAGATGTAAAAAATATAATTGATAATAAAAACCTGAATGGTGTATTAAAAAGGTTTAAAATAGGCAAGTTAATTAATGAAAAATACCCAGAGGGTGCATCAGATAAAGAATATAAAGAAATTGCAAGTTTAATAAAGGAAAGAGGATATTCACGGGTTTCTCTTAGAGATATGTTGTTTTTGTATAAAGGATATAGAAATAAAAAAGACTTGTTAGAACAAACTAAAAATATTGCATTTAGCATACACCTTTCTATCCTTAGAGAAACAACAAATGATGAAGAACATGAATTTTATTTAAAATATAGAGAGGTAAGTAAATTATCTGACAACGATTTAAAAAAGAAAATTAAAGAAGGTTATTACTTTGAATATATAAATAAAATAAAATCACCAGAATATAAATTTGAAATAGAAAATGTATCTATAAAAAATTATAAAGCACTTGTAGATGTTGAAATAAAAAGTCCGAATAAATTTCTTGTTTTTGTTGGAGCCAATGCCTCTGGTAAAACTTCTGTTTTTGAAGCATTAGATTTTTTTAATCATAGCTACAAAATAGAAGGTAGTAATGTTTTTAGTGTTTTTGGAGGTTTGGAAAACATATTAAATTACAACGAACAAGAAAAAGAAAATAATAATTTAGAAATTAAAATAAGTTTAAAAAAAGATTTTTCTTACTCAATAAAATATGATGGTAAAAAAATAAGTAAAAGTCTTTTGTTTAATGACAATTTTAAAAAAAACTTTTCAAGAATTTTTATTGACAACACTAAAAGAGCAAAAAATAGATTAAATACAAGTTCTCGTTTGAACTTAGACGCTGAAAACTTGCCAAAAATGTTGAAAGATATTTTTTCAGACAATGATATTAAAGATGAATTTTTAGAACAAGTAAAAATACTTATCCCTGTATTGAAAGATATAGAAATAGAAACAAATACTTTTAGTGGAAAAGATGAATTATTAATTTACGAAAAAGCAACAAAAAAACCATTTAAAGGCTCATTGATTTCGGAAGGAACATACTATATTTTATCTTTATTAGCATTAATATATCAAACAGAAGAACAACAATTTATTTGCATAGAAGAACCAGAAATAGGCTTAAATCCTTATGCAGTAAAAATGTTAATTAAATTTTTTAGAGAAGTAGCAAAACAAGAAAAACATCACATTTGGATAACTACTCATTCTCCTCTTTTAGTATCATTATTGAATGAAAATGAGCTGATTACAGTAAATAAAGATAATAAAACAGGACATACAAATTTAAAACAATATAAAAAAGGTGATTTTAATGGTAAAAAAGCCGATAGAGCATGGCTAACTAATGAATTAAAAGGAGGATTGCCATGGTAAAAGTTGATTTTATTTGCGAAGGAAATACCGAAAAAATAATTGTAGATTCTGAAAATTTTAGAAATCTTTTAAATATAAAAAAATGTAAAGTAGGACGAGTAATAAATGCAGAAGGAAAAGGGAACATACATAAAGAAATAATAAAAAGCACAGATGCAGATTACGTTTTTATTTTTACAGACTTAGATAATGATAATTGCCCTTTAATTACAATTGAAAATCATATAAAAAAATCTAAAAGAGCAGATAAAAAATATAAAAAAAACAAAAAACACATATTTATAATAGCAATAAAAGAAATAGAATCTTGGTTTTTGGCAGATAAAAAAGCAATGAAAAATTTGAAAATTCATTTTAATAAAAATCCAGAAGAATTAGAAGAACCAAAAGATAAAATAAATTCACTTTTGAATAAAAATAGAAGAAGAAAAATACTAATTGGAGAAGAAGTTATTGCAACAAAATTTATAAATGCAGGATTTTCAATAGAAAATGCAGCACAAAACCAATATTGCACAAGTGCAAAACATTTTATAAAAAAACTAAACAAAATAAACAACAACTAAAAACTATATAACTATGTCAGACGTAAAAAATTTTAGTATAAAGTTAAAAGTATGGAGACAAAACGGCCCCAAAGAAAAAGGTCGTTTTGAAACTTACAGTCTATCTAATGTTTCGCCAAATGCTTCATTTTTAGAAATGATGGATTTGCTAAACGAACAATTAATAGGAGAAGGCAAAGAGCCAGTAGCATTTGACCACGACTGCCGAGAAGGAATTTGTGGAGCATGTAGCCTATTCATCAACGGGAGAGCTCACGGACCAGACGGAGAAATTACAACCTGCCAACTACACATGAGGCACTACAAAGAAGGCGAAACAATCACCATAGAGCCTTGGAAAACAAAAGGTTTCCCCGTTATAAAAGACCTTATGGTAGATAGATACGCTTACGACCAAATCCAACATGCAGGCGGATATGTATCTGTAAGCACAGGAGGCGTGCCAGATGCAAACGCAATTCCAATTCCAAAATTTGATGCCGACGAAGCAATGGACGCTGCTGCTTGTATCGGCTGCGGAGCTTGTGCTGCCACTTGCAAAAACGGTTCGGCAATGTTGTTTGTTGCTGCAAAAGTCTCTCAATTTGCACTCTTGCCACAGGGTAGGGTAGAGGCATCTCGCCGAGCAAAAGCAATGGTTGCAAAAATGGACTACTTGGGCTTTGGAAACTGTTCAAACACAGGAGCTTGCGAAATGGAATGCCCTAAAAATGTATCAATAGCACATATTGCTCGCTTAAACAGAGAGTTCTTGATTGCTAATGTAAAAGATTAAAATTGGTTCAATTTTTGATACTTCTTCAAGATAAAATAACAAATTATATTTGAAATTTTTAATAATTTTCATTTTTATAATTTGTTATTTTATTAATATCCTTATTCTAAAATTTAATAAATTGTTTAATTGATAGATTGTTGCTTTTACAGTCGGTGAATTTTTATTTAACATCCTTATTTTTGTAAATAAAAAAAATATATTATACAAATTTACTTTTGTTTTAAATAATTGATTTTATGTGTTTTAACTAAAAACTAAAGACTAAAAATTGAAAACTTAACAAAGTGTTGCTAATGTGGTATAAATTTATTGAATGGGTAGAACAAAATCAAGTAGCCTGTTCGTATAAGAAACACTTGGGCATAAGATGTCCGGGCTGCGGAATGCAAACTGCAATTATTTATTTGCTCAAAGGTGAAGTATGGCAAAGCATAAAAGCATATCCAGCACTTATTCCCATAATAATTTTAGCTTTATACACTATTCTTCAAATAATTTTTAAATTCAAAAAAGGAACAAAAATATTATTATATGCTTTTTATACAGTATTATTTATTATACTTGCTAATTATATAATTCGTTTAATTATTAACTAATTTATTTTTATTATTATGGAAGATACTACAAATATTCAACACAGTTACGAACAAAGTAATAGCCACTTTAAACCTGATGCCCCAAACGCAATGGCGATATTAGTTCTTGGGATAGTTTCGTTAGTTTTAATTTTTATTCTGAGTTGCTTGGGAATAGGATTTTTAGGATTTATCACCTCAATAATTGGCTTTATTATGGCAATAGGAGCACAAAAGGAAATAGCTGCAAATCCTAATAAATATTCAGATGGGTCAATAAAAAACATAAAAGTAGGTAAAATATTGAATCTCATTGGTCTTATTATTGGAATAATATCAGTTGTTTTAGGAATATTAATTTTAGTAGCTGGAGGTTTTTCTGCACTAATGCAAAATTTATAGCAACTATTTAATTATCAGGCGATAGCCAATTAATTGTAAAACAATAGCTTAACTATTGTTAAAAAAAAAGAATGAAAAAATAACTTTTATAAAGCTCCTTTTTCATTCTTTTTTTATTGATTAATATTTAGCTTATGCTAAAAAGCAAAAAAAGCCTGCATTATACAATGCAAGCTTTTCAAGATATACTAAATGGTAAATGAATTTGTTATTTATGAAACAACTTTTACATTAATAGCATTTAAACCTTTTCTTCCTTCTTTGAGTTCAAACTCTACTGCATCTCCTTCTTGAATTTCATCAATTAAACCTGATACATGCACGAAGTGTTCTTCGTTAGTTTCATCTTCTTTAATAAACCCAAAACCTTTGGCGTCGTTAAAAAACTTTACTGTTCCTTTTTTCATTTTTGATAATATAATTTGATTAATAAAGTGCAAAGATAAAAAGTTATTTTTCATAATAAAATTTTTTTGAACATATTATTTGAAAAAAGATTTTTTTATTCGTGTTTTTATAAGCTATTTTATTTTAAATAAAATATACTTCTTATTTACAATGCTTTATGTTAGGATAGAAATGATAAAATAAAACACAAAAAAAAGCCTGTATTTTTCAATACAGGCTCTTTAAGATATACTAAATGGTAAAACGATTAAGCTATATTTAGATAACTTTTACATTAATTGCATTTAAACCTTTTTTCCCTTCTGTAAGTTCATACTCTACTGCATCTCCTTCTTCAATTTCATCAATTAGTCCTGATACATGTACAAAATACTCTTCTTTTGTTCCTTCTTCCGAAATAAATCCAAAACCTTTAGATTCATTAAAAAACTTTACTGTTCCTTTATTCATTTTTTGATAATATAATTTGATTAATAAAGTGTAAAGTTAAAATTATATTTTTGATAATAAAATTATTTTGATTTATATTTGAATAATATTAAAAATAACTTCTTTTATCATGTTATTATATAGGCAAATTATTGCTTTATTGTAGTATAGTATAATAATAATAAAAATTAATTTTTACAAAAATAAAATATTTACACAATTTAACCTCAAATAATCGTATGAAAGAGAATAAATTTTCATTTAAAAAAAGGATTTTAAGTTTTAAATATGCTTTTAATGGCATTGCTTATATATATAAAACTCAGCACAATTCTTGGATACATACCATTTTTATGGTTTTAGCAATCACATTAAATATTGTTTTAAAAATAGATTTAATAGAATGGGCTGTTATCCTTATAGTTATGTCTATCGTATTGGTTGCCGAAATTTTTAACACAGCAATAGAACTAATTATAGACTTTATTTCGCCAAATTATAACAAAATTGCCGGAATAGTAAAAGACGTAGCAGCAGGAGGAGTTTTGCTAACAGTATTTTTTGCCGTGGCAGTGGGAGGAATAATATATTTGCCAAAAATAAATGCAATGTTTTTTTGAAAATCCAAAAATAAACAGAATGCTATATTAGACATCTTTCCAATTAGCAGAAAAAAGTCCCAAACCTTAAAAAAGGGGGCGTAGATTTTCGCCCTCTTTCTATGTTAAATACAATGGCTGCTAAGTTCTAATTTTAACCTTATGTTTTGTGAAACCGCTACCGCTGTTTTGTGAAACATAGGTCTAATATTGTTTTTTCGCAAAGTGGAAATAACAAAAATAGGCATAAGTTCAACAAATAGGGCAATAGCCGTATAACAGAACTTATGACAAAACGAATATAAAATTAAAAAATAACAGCATGGTTGGGAGGTCAAAACAAAAAATATTTCTAAATTAAGTTTAATTAGAAAGATGTCTATTGAATAAACAATAATAAATAGACATAAAAACAAATAACTGATTAAAATCATTATATACAAAATGGTTTATAATTAATTATAAATTAATTAATTACAAAAGCAAAAATTACAGTTTTACAAATATGTAATATAAATCAAATTAAAATTTGTTTATTAAAAAAAAAGATTAAATCTTTGCTTTAACATTTTAATTAAATTTATAATAATTAACCCCTTATGTAATAATTAATATATGAAAATATTATTTGAAAACACTGAAATAGCTTTTAAAATAAAAAGCGATAGTGATTTAAGAAAAGCATATTATTTATTTAAGCTAATTGGTAGCAATACTCTTGTAAATGTTGGCGGTTTTTTTACCAACGTAGCCCTTAAAATTCATTTTCCTATCGGTTGGGCAGTTCGTCCTACAATCTACAACCACTTTGTAGGAGGCGAAACCATAGAAAAATGTATTCCTTTGGTGAGAAAAATGGAAGAACACAACATGAAAGCCATTTTAGACTATTCCGTTGAAGGTGGAGAAAACGAAGATGTTATAGAAGCAACCCTTGCCGAAACAATTAGAACATTTGAAAATGCAGGAAAAGATAAAAATATTCCTTTTGGCGTTTTTAAACCCACAGCATTTGCTCCAGGAGAAATTCTTGCAAAATGCAGCTCCGACGAAGAACTTACAGAAGAAGAAAAAAAAGAAGCCGATAAATTCATTGACCGAATAGACCGACTATCCGCAGCTGCACAAAAAAACAACATTCCACTAATGATAGATGCAGAAGATTATGCCTATCAAAAATTTATTGACGAAGTTATTTTAAAAATGATGAAAAAATACAACAAAGAAAAAGCTGTTGTATTTAATACTCTTCAAATGTATAGAACAGACCGACTTGACTTCTTGAAAGACTTACATCAAAAATCTATTGAACACAATTTCTTTATCGGAATAAAATTCGTAAGAGGTGCATACATGGAAAAAGAACGAGAACTTGCACAAAAAGGTGGCTATCCAGACCCTATTCACCCAAACAAAGCAGAGACCGACAAATTTTATAACCTCGCACTAAAATATTCGGTAGAAAATATAGACAAAATAAGTATTTTTAATGCAACTCACAACGAAGAAAGCAGCCAATATCTTGTAGATTTGATGGAGGAACACAATATTCCAAAAGACGATTTCCGTTGCTACTTCTCTCAACTATACGGAATGAGCGATAATATTAGCTACAACTTGTCTGAAGCAGGATATAATGTAGCCAAATATACTCCATATGGGCCTATAAAACATGTAGTTCCATATCTTTTGAGAAGAACTCAGGAAAATACCTCTGTGGAGGGGCAAACAAGCCGAGAATTAAATTTGCTCATTAAAGAAAGAGCAAGACGTAAAAATCTTAAAAACAAATAATGATTTTTATTAAAATATAAATATTCAACCCAATAGAGCATTTGAAAAAACATTTTTTCATTAAATCTATTGGGTTGTTTTTTTTTATAAATAATAAAATCAAAAAAAAAGTTGTTAAAAAACGATTAAATTTTTTTTTAGTGTGTTTTTTATTGTTTGTTTAGCATCTTGGAATAGGTATTTTTTTACCACAAATAATTAAATTTATAAATCAATAATTTTAAAAAAAGAAAAATGGAAAACATTTATCTGATATTTGTCGTAGTATTATTTGCTCTGGCGATATCAAACTTAGTAGTAGGCGTTAGCAATGATGCTGTAAACTTTCTTGTTTCTGCACTTGGCTCACGCTCTGCACCTTTTTGGGTGATAATGATTGTCTCAAGTTTTGGGATTTTGGCAGGAGCCCTGTCGTCTGACGGTATGATGGAGGTTGCACGAAAGGGTATTTTTAATCCCGAAATGTATGTCTTTTCCGAGATTATATTAATATTCTTGGCCGTAATGATAACCAACATAATATTATTAGACCTTTTTAACACATTTGGATTTCCAACTTCAACTACTGTATCACTTGTTTTTGAACTACTTGGAGCAGCCGTAGGAATTGCTACAATAAAAATAATAAACGACGGAGGGCTTGTTGCAGATTATATAAATTCAAGCCAAGCAATAACAATAATTGGTGGCATTTTGCTCTCAGTAGTGTTTGCTTTTTCGGCAGGTGCTTTAATACAATATATTATTAGATTTATTTTTTCTTTTAACACAAAAAAAACATATAAATATTTTGGAGCATTATGGGGAGGATTAGCTTTAGCAATTATTACATTTTTTCTTTTTTCAAAAGGTTTTAAACATTCGTTTGCTAAGGACTGGGGGATAGTTCAGTGGGCGATAGAACAGCCTATTATATTTGTTTTTTATTGCTTTGTCGTTTGGACAATAGTTTTTCAAATATTGATATTTTTTACCAAAATAAACATTTTAAGAATAGTAGTTCTTGCAGGAACATTTGCACTTGCTATGGCTTTTGCTGGCAATGACTTAGTTAATTTTATTGGAGTTCCTCTTGCAGGATTTTCGTCTTGGGATTTTTGGTCTAATTCTGGCATAGCTGCAAACGAGTTTAAAATGGATGCTCTTTCGGAAAAGGTGAATATTTCAAGCATATTTTTGATTGCAGCGGGAGGAATAATGGTAGGAACTTTATGGCTATCTAAAAAAGCAAGAAATGTTACAGAAACATCTATTAACTTAAGCAGGCAAAGTGAAGGTTATGAACGTTTTGGTTCGTCGCCTGTTGCTCGTTCGGTTGTTAGAGCTTTTGTAAACACTCTAAATGTTTTTGGTGCAATTGTTCCTAAAAGTATAGTGCAAAAAGCCGAAAAAAGATTCGACAAGCCAAAACTAACACGCAAAGAAGCAAAAGAAGCACCAGCATTTGACCTATTAAGAGCGTCAGTAAATCTTGTTGTTGCAAGTATAATAATCACAATAGCAACTTCTTACAAGCTGCCTCTTTCTACAACCTACGTAACATTTATGGTAGCCATGGGAACATCGCTTTCTGACCGTGCTTGGGGACGAGACAGTGCTGTTTACCGAGTTACGGGAGTTATTTCTGTTATTGGAGGTTGGTTTATTACCGCATTTGTTGCATTTACAGCAGCATTTATTATTGTGGCAATACTATATTTTGGTGGCATGATAGCTGTAATATCATTAGTAGCATTAGCCGTATTTGTATTTTTAAAAACAAAAATTATTCATAAAAAACGTGAAGATAAAAAAGAAGAATTTAAAGATATTGAAGACGAAATAACAAACAACAACGTATTTGAAAAATGCACAGAATCCCTTACAACCGAACTAAATATTCTTCCACAAATATTAGACTATTCTCTAAAAGGACTAAAAAACGAAGATAGAAAAAGTGCAAAAAAAGCCAAAAAACTATCAGAAGAATTTAGAGAAAAAAGTAAAAAAATGAAATACGACGTTTATAAAATTATACAAATTTTACAACAAAATTTCATTCACTCAGCACAATATTATATCAGAGAAATTGATTACCTTAGAGAAACCTCTAATGCCGCAGATTTTATAGCACTAAGAATTTATGAGCATATAGACAACAACCACGAAGGACTATCCGAAAAACAAATAGAAGAGTTAGAACTCATAAAAAACTTAGTAAAAGAATATATAATAACAATAAACGGAATAATAAAAAACAACAAATACAACGATAATTATTACACTCAAAAAGACGAGAAGAAGGTTTTACTAACTAAAATTGAAGAAATAAAAACAATACAACTACGACGTGTAAAAACAGGTGAAGTTAGCACAATGAATAGTGTATTGTATCTCAATATTTTAGCAGAATACAAAAACCTCGTTTTATTCTTTATAAGAATAATGAAATCTCAAAAGAAATTTATAAGAAGCAAAGAAAAATGGAAAACAATATAATTTAGCAAAAAAAGAAACTTTCCAAAGCATAAAACCTTTGGAAAGTTTTTTTTGGCATAACTATTGAATTGCTTACTTATTAATATAAAATACTAAAATTAAAATTGTTATGAAAAAAAACTTTGTAATATTAATAATTACGATACTATTTATACAATCGTCTTTTAGTCAAGACCTCACCCCAGTAATTGCCGACAATGGAAAATACGGTTTCGTAAACGAAAACAACGACACTGTAATAAAATGTATTTACGAATATGCAGAAGATTTTTCTAATGGATTAGCCTTAATTAAAAGCGATGTTCAATACAAATTAATTGACACAAGTGGAGTCCTTCGTGAACTAAACGAAGTGTCCGACAAAGGAGACATAAGATACGACTTAGGAGAAGGACACTCAGGTTTGCCACTAATTGTAAGTGTCTGGAAATGTAGCTATATAGATGTAAATGGCAAAGTAAAACTTGAAGTTCCATACCAAGACGCATATTCCTTCTCTAATGGCAAAGCAAAAGTTATAGAAGGTGATAATTACAATTTTATAAATAAAAACGGAGTTATATTAGGACAATGGAAAGAATTACCAGACAACTACCGTCCAATAAAATACAACGAAAAATATGGATACATAAACAAAAACGGAAAACTTGCTCTATCATACGAATACGAACAAGCAAAAGATTTTAAAGACGGATATGCACAAATAGGAAACGAACAATACTGGGCAATTATAGACCTTGAAGGAAAAAAAATATCCGACTGGTACGAAAAAATACACGATTTTGACGGCGAAATAGCTATTGTAGAAAAACTCGGTAATATTGGATTTATCAATAAAAAAGGAAAATTTGTAGGAAAATGGTATTCAGAAATAGAACCATTAGAATTTGGATTATACAAAGTATCTAAATACGAAAAATATGCAATAGTAAACAAAAGCGGAAATATCGTAACTCAATGGTACGACAAAGTTTACAAATTCAATGGACGATTCCTTAAAGTAGAAAAAGAAGGAAAATTTGCATACCTAAACGAAATTGGTGGGCTAATTATTGGCTGGTACGACCAAGTTGGAGAACTTGAAAACAACACCATATTAGTGAAAAACAACAACAAATATGCCTACTACAACACCAAACACCAAACAACAAGCGAATGGTTTGACACCCTAAGCACATACAGCGACGGATATGCCGTTGCTGTGCAAAATGGTCAATATGGATTTATAGACAAACAAGGAATTGTTAAAATTGGATTCAACTTTGATTTTGCGTTAAACTTCAACAACGGACTTGCTGTTGTAGAAAACAACGGAAAGGTGGCTTATATTGATAAAAAAGGAAATATTCCAATGGGCTGGAACGACCCAATAATATTCTTTAATTCACAACCTCCACACGGACTAACAGTTGTGAAAATAGGACAAAAATACGGATACCAAACCCTCAACGGAAAAAGAGTTATACCTGCAAAATACGATTATGCCGAAAATTTTAGCGAAGGACTCGCATTAGTAAAAACAAACCCACAAGAAAAATTAATAGACTTAGAAGGAAACCTAAAACCATTAGACAGCTACCCAAAAGACTCTCTAACAACAAGGCTAAACTGGGGAAACAGCCACAACGGCAAGCCTGTTATTGTAACAAAATGGAACTGCGAATTTATCAATTTTGATAGAATAACAGTAATAAGCCTAACAGAATACGATGATGCCTTCTCATTCTACAACGGAAAAGCAAAAGTAATAAAAGGAGACAAATTTAATTACATCAATCACGAAGGAAAACTAATTGGAACTTGGCAAGAACTTCCTCAAAACTACCATGCTGTATCCAAAAACGGAAAATTCGGATTTGTAGATAAAAACAATAAAACAGTTATTGATTATAAATATAATTTTGCAAAAGATTTTGATAATGGAATAGCAAAAGTCCGAATTGGTAGCAGAAAAAAAGGAAAATATTTTATAATAAACGAAAAAGGTGAAGAAATATCTGAAAGATATGATGAAATATTTGATTTTGAACAAAAAATTGCAAAAGTTAGAAACTTAGATAAAATCGCACTAATAGACCAAACTGGAAAAAGAATATCTGACTGGTACGAAAAAATAGAAACATTTAAAAACAACAACGCACTCGTAGTTAAAGAAAATAAAATTGGATACATCAACAACAAAGGAGAGCTAATATCCAAAGAATGGTATAACGACGGAGCAGAATTTTCAAACAACAGAGCAAAAATAAAAAAAGGAGAAACTTGGGGATACATAAACACCAAAGGAGAAATTGCAATAAAACCACAATACGAACGTGCTTGGAATTTTAACAACAATGTAGCAAAAGTAAAAAAAGATAACAAATATAATTTTATAGACACAAAAGGAAACGAAATAAGCAGCTGGTTTGACCGTATGTATTCATTCTCAGACGACATGGCTGTTGTTGCTACCAACAACAAATGGGGATACATAAACATCAACGGAGACATAGCAATACCTTGCCAATACGACAAAGCATACGCATTCTCAAACGGAATAGCATTAGTAATAAAAGACGGAGAAACATTTAAAATAGATAAAGACGGAGTGCAAATTATTGAAGACGAAAATGAAGAATAACGCAAACACACAAAATACAAACAAACTTATGCAAATATAAGTAAATAAACAAGTCTGTGGAATATTTTTTGTATTAATAGATTAAATGTTAAAATATACCACAATGAAAAAACTAACTATAATAATTTCAGCAATTTTTTTGATAATAAATTTATCCGTAGCACAAGATAAAACTACAAAAAAATATTACAACAAAGGTAAAAGGCAATTTAACAAAAACAATTTACAAGAAGCCGTAGATAATTATAAAATTATAGCAAAACAATATCCTGCTAATTCTAATTATAATTTCCGTGTAGGTCTTGCATATTACTACTTGCCAAACATGAGAGACAGCTCCATATTCTATATGGAACAAGCAGCAACCAACGTTTCTGAAAATTCAAAAAACAATTACAAAGAAACAACTGCACCAGTAGAAGCACTATTTTACCTTGGAAAACTACACCACCAAAACTACCACTTTGAAAAAGCAATTTCATATTTAGAACAATACAAAAAAGTTGCGAAAAATGAAATACTGCTCGAAGACTGCGAACGAACAATTATTGCATGTGCAAACGGAATTGACTATTTAGACAAAGACCGAAACCTCACAGTTTTAGAAATATCGGGAGGAATAAATAGCAAACACAACGACCACAGCCCAGTGCTTAGTGGCGACATGAAAACACTTATATTCACTTCTCGAAGAAAAGGAACAGGAGGAGAAATAGACGAATACGACGGCGAATTTTTTGAAGACATTTACATTTCCCATTACGAAAACGGCTCTTGGACTGCACCAGAAGGAATTAGCCCCAAAATAAACACAAACGACCACGAAGCATCTATCGGATTATCCTCCGACGGAAATACACTTTTTATATATAAAACATCTAACGGAGGAGATATTTATGTTAGCAAATTTGACGGCAGCGATTGGAGCTTTCCCGTGCCATTAGGAGAAAACATAAACTCCGAGCATAGAGAATCTCATGTAAGTATTTCTTTAGATGAAAAAACTTTATATTTTTCAAGCGACCGTCCGGGAGGAATAGGAGGTATGGATTTATATGTATCAGAACTACAAGAAGACGGAACTTGGGGAAAAGCTAAAAATCTTGGAAAAACGGTAAACAGCAA
>Ga0193956_1000242_pt1 | contig 26168 bp, 23 predicted proteins | sample BB_7_MG_FD_140358 | JGI IMG/M metagenome (GOLD analysis project Ga0193956, IMG submission 140358) | Microbial mat bacterial communities from the Broadkill River, Lewes, Delaware, United States - BB_7_MG | ecosystem: Environmental > Aquatic > Freshwater > River > Microbial mats | place: USA...
CATGAGTTTGACCACCTATAGATATATCTCTCGTTTCCATTTTAGTGTTAGGTCCAACATTGCCGTTTACTGAGAGTTTTCTTACTTTGACATGCATACCTTCTTCAATAGCATCTTCTAAGGGATCATTTTTTGTTACATTGATAGTTATGTCTGCATCTAGGTTGGAGTTGATTGTTCCGGTTGTTTTAAAAGATATCTCATTTATGTCTAAGTGGTTTATTACATTGTATTTATTTGCTTTTTTTGTAAGAAAACCACTTTTTGTCGATAGATATTTAATGTTTTCAAAACTTTCTTGAATCTCAATGCTATCGTCAACTGTAAATGTCGGTGTTTCATCTAGTTTTATCGTCTTTGCTTCGATGATTTCACCTCTACAAGTTCTACCATGTTTGCCTTGTTGCGGTTTAATGAATTCAAAAAGTTGTTCATCTTTTGTACAGTTTATGAAGATTCCTCTGTTTGCGTGGTCAACTTTTCCTTCATTATCTTCATTACTAATATCACTCTTCTCTTCAATATTCATAATGAGTTTAGAGACTACTCCTTCAGTTGCATCAATGCTCCTTGCAATTAGGATTTTTTTGTCTTCTTTAAATGTCATTAGTTTAATTTTTTGTATTAAATCTACAAACTCTTTGATGGTGTTTTCATAGTCCACATCAAAGAGGTAAAGCATGATATTTGATCTTAGTTTTTGCTCAGTAATGTAGTCTAGAAAATCATCATAAAGTTTAGCATAAGATTTTAGCCTTGAGCCTTGTTTGATAACAAGGTATACAAGCGTGTCATTTTCTTCAAACTCCATTTGAGAATGCACATCCTTAAAAGGATAATCTGTGCGTTTAGATTTTATTGTGATGTCGTATTTTTGCATAAGCTCTAGAGTGTTATCTCTTAAAAATGTTTCATCTTGGTAAGTATGAAGATTGTCCTTAGGTACTTCAATAAAGTCTGCAGAAGAAGTTTTAACGAAAGTACTAACAGAATTAACTTCGATACGAAGTGTAGAATGAAGTATCGAGTTTTCACTTGCAATATGCTGGAGCTCTTCAAAAACATTGTCAGTAATGACTTTTATAGGTTTTATCATAGTATATCACCTTTTAAGATTCATCTATCTTAACATATTTTTTGAATAATGTGAAGTAAATGTATTAGTCCATAATATATAATAAGTAATCATTATATATGTAGTAGTGTCTTTTTTTAACGGAAAATCTGTAACAGAAGCAATAATCAGTATGATAATGGTGTTATATCAAACAAATTTTAAGAAATTTAAGCTAGAATATTTTTAGTAGGATTTTTCTCCTAAAAGGAGTTGGTGTTGCAAAAAATCAATATTAAAGTTATTTTGATTTATATTATTTTGTTGCTATTCTTTTTACCTCAATACTCCTATGCCGATATACAACTCAAAAAAGTAACGTTGCAGCTTTCATGGTTCAATCAGTTTCAATTTGCCGGCTATTATATAGCCAAAGAGAAAGGATACTACAAACAAGCTGGCTTTGATGTAGAAATAATCCCTTTTCAATTTGGTTTAGATATTCCTAGTGATGTTGCCTCAAATAAAGTTGATTTTGCGATAGGAAGAGAAAATCTTATACTAGATAGAGTAAAAAATAAAAAACTTGTAGCTCTTTATGCTCTTTATCAAGTAAGTCCTTTAATCCTTATATCTAAAAAATCTTCAAACATTAAAACATTGGCAGACTTTCATAACAAACGAATTATGACGACCATAAATGATGCATCAGAAGTCTCATTGAAGGCTATGCTCACATCATCTCATGTTAAAAATGGTGATTATATCTTTTTAAAGCATACACATCATGTTGCAGATTTGGTCGATGGAAAGACCGATATTATGTCTGCGTATATATCAAAAGCACCATTTGAATTACAAGAATTAGGAATTGACTACAATATTTTTAGTCCAAAAGAGTACGGCTTTGATATGTATAGCGATTTTTTATATACGAGTGAGTCTTTTATACAAAAAAATCAAGGTTCAATCGAAGATTTTAAAGAAGCCTCTTTAAAAGGTTGGCAATATGCTTACTCACATATAGAAGAGGCAACAGATCTTATTTTAAAAAAGTATAATACTCAAAGCCTTTCAAAAAAAGCCTTACTATATGAAGCAAAAGAGTTAAAAAAACTCTCATTTTATAAAACAGATGCGCTAGGAAAAATTGAAAAAAATAAATTACAACGAATATATGATTTGTACAATGTTATGGGATTTATCCCCAATAAAATAAATATAGATGATTTTGTTTTTAATCAGTTTGGCGCATTAACTCTTGAAGAGAAAAACTATTTAATGCATAAAAAAGAGATAAAAGTCTGTTCTGATCCAAATTGGATGCCTTTTGAAGCGATACAAAATGGACAATTAAGAGGTATTAGTGTAGATTATCTTCAGATTATTGAAAAAAAGATAAATACCCCTTTTTCATTAGTCCCAACTCTTAATTGGAATCAGTCATTGCAATTTGCAAAAGAGAGAAAGTGTGATATCCTTTCTCTATCTATGCCTACACCTGAGCGTAAAAAATATCTAAATTTTACTAAACCTTACCTCAATGTACCTTTAGTAATTGCTACTACAACAGATAAGTTTTTTATAACAGATATAAAAGAGGTTCTTGACAAAAAGATTGGTATGGTAAAAGGCTACTCTTCTGTTGAACTTTTAAAAAGAAAATACCCAAATATCAATATAGTAGAAGTAGATAATATAGAAGAAGGTTTGAAAAAAGTTGCCAAAGGTGAACTCTATGGCTTTATTGATAGTCTTATAACTATAGGTTACATTATACAAAAAGAGTACTTGAGTGTTTTAAAAATTGGTGGAAAACTTTCTCAATTTTTTAACCTTGGGATTGCTACTAGAAATGATGAGCCTCTTTTAGAAAGCATTATGGGAAAAGCACTTGATTCTATTGATGAAAGTACTAAGCAAGATATCACAAACAAATGGGTAAATGTTAAATTTGAAACAGGGGTGGATTACTCTTTATTTAGAAAATTGGTCACAGGAGTTATCCTTATCTTCTTGGTTATTATGTATCGATATATAGTTATACAAAAATATAACAATAAAATCAAAAAAAATATGGAAGTTATCGATAGATATGTTCTATTTATTCACTTAGATGCAAAAGGGATTATCACAGATATCAGCAAGGCTTTATGTGAATTAAGTGGTTATAAAAAAGAGGAGTTACTTGGTCAATCGATAGATATACTTTATAAAACTCCTGATAATATTGCACAAAAAAAAGTATATTTTAGAGAGATACAAGCTAATCATATTTGGGAAGGTGAAATCAAAAAGATAAAAAAAGATGGAACGATTTATTGGGTTCATGCAAAAATTTCGGCTGAATTGGAAAAAAATGGCGATATCATAGGATACAGGAGCTTTCAATCCGATATTACTGATAAAAAACGCATTGAAGAAGTTTCTCATACAGACCAGCTAACACAAATCTACAACCGTCTGTATTTAGATATAAGTTTTAACAATGAATTATCAAGAGCCTCTCGCTATAAAAGAGATATCTTTTCTATTATCATGATGGATATAGACGATTTTAAAGATATCAATGATACTTTTGGACATACTATAGGGGATAAGGTTCTTATAGAACTTGTAAATTTAATCAAGTATAAGATAAGAGTTACTGATATATTTGGAAGATGGGGTGGAGAAGAGTTTTTAATACTTTGCCCAAATACAAACAAAGATGAAGCTCTAAATCTTACGCAAAAAATTAGAGTATCTATAGAAGAACATGTGTTTATTTCAGAGATTAAACTTACTTGTAGTTTTGGCGTGACACAATACCAAGACAAAGATGATATAGACACTATGTTTTTACGAGCAGATAAAGCACTCTATGGGGCAAAAGATGGAGGAAAAAATACTGTAATTACACTCTAGAATAAAGTATCTCTACAAGTTGTAATGTATTTGTAACCAATATATTCTATAATTTTTCTAAAAGGATCTTTATGGAAATAATTGTGTGTTTACTCGTTTTGAGTGTTTCTCTTTTTGCTAATACAAAACCAAAAATATATACTTGTCCTGAATGTGGTTATATTTACGATAATAGTAAAGAAAAAATTCCTTTTAAAAAACTTCCTTTTGATTGGGACTGTCCTGTTTGTGGTACAAGTAAAGAAGATTTTTAAAATAAACAATCATTAACTCAATAAATACTATACTATACGTGTAACAAATAAATATGGAAGAAATAATGATTGATTACACTAAAAAATTGACAACAGATAGGGAGTTTTATCCATCAAAAAATATAGATATTTCTATTGAGAGTGATAGAGGACGGGTATTTTCATCTGCTGCATTGAGAAGATTGCAAAAGCGTACTCAGGTTTTTGCTTTGGAACTCAATGCTTCTATTCGTACACGACTTACTCACTCGCTTGAAGTTGGACAAAATGCTCGTTTTATAGCTAAAACAATTCTTGCTAAGTTAAAAGAAAATGGACTGAAAACATATAGTCTTGAAGAGTTAGAAAATGCTTTTGTCTCAACCGCTGAGATGACAAGTTTACTACATGATATTGGCAATCCTCCATTTGGGCACTTTGCAGAGCAGACTATTAACAAGTGGATAAAAGACAATGCACTAAGTATTTTAAATAACTTTCAAGCGAGCACTCAAGAAGTTCAGAAACTAAAAGATGAAATATCTAAGGATATATGTAATTACGATGGCAATGCACAAGCTTTGCGTGTTATCACTAAACTACAAAGACTGAACCTATCATACACTCAGATACTCTCAGTACTTAAATATACAAGAGGTGCATTTGAAGATAAACCGAAAAAAGGTGATATTCTTGATTATTTGAAAAAGAAACCAGGGTTTTATTATAGTGAAAAAGATTTTATAGATAAGATTCAAAAAGCTTTACATGTAAAGAGTGGACATAGGTTCCCTATCACTTACATAATGGAAGCTGCGGATGATATCTCGTACCTTACTGCAGATTTGGAAGACTCTGTAGCAAAAGGGATATTAAGTATAGATGATGTTTATAATCTTATAAAACAAGAGTGTAAAAAAAGAGAAGAGGATTATCTCTTAAAAGTCATACAAAAACGGTACGAGCAAGCAAAAAAGGATGAAGAACCATATCAGTTCAATATGTTTTTTACGCTTATTAGAGCTAGTATAGTGACTGATTTAGTTAAGTATGTAGTGGATGTGTATATAAAGAACCATGAAGAAGTTTTTGAAGGAAGTTTCAATAGTGCTTTATTAGAGTTTGATAAACAGAGTAAATACTATAAATCAGTTAAAATTTTGCAAGATATATCGATGAAGCATATCTATCAAAACAAAGAGGTTCAAACTTTAGAGCTTCAAGGTTATGCTATTATCAATGGTTTGCTAGATATATATAAGCCACTTATTGAGCTTACATGTAAAGATTTTACAGCGTTATTACATGATGAAAAGATTGATTGTTTTATATCTATGAGACTTATAAAAAGAATCTCATCTAAACAGGTAGTAGCATATAAAAATGATGTTAAAAAGCTTGATGCAGAAGATAAAGAATCATTTGTGATACTTGAATGGTACTATAGAGTGAGGCTTATTATCGACTATATAAGTGGTATGACAGATGATTTTGCATTAGAAGAGTATAAAATCTTGTCTGCTATAAAATGAAAAGAAAGAGGTTATCCTCTTTTTTTTCATTTTTATATTGTATCTACTACTTTAATGCTGCCGCACCAGCCATAGCAACTTCATGATCATTTTCTACACTACTTCCACTAACACCTATAGCACCGATGATATTTCCTTCTTTATCTTTCAATGGAACACCGCCTGGGAATGTAATAAGTCCATTATTTGAGAATTCAATGTTATATAAAGGTTTCCCAGGTTGTGCTAATTCACCTAGTTTTCCTGTAGGCATATTGAACAATCTTGCAGTTTTTGCTTTTTTGATTGAAATATCTATACTACCTATAAAAGCACCATCCATACGGATAAATGCAGTAAGATTTGCACCAGCGTCAACAACTGCAATATTCATTAAAGTACCTTGCTTTAAAGCTTGTGCTTTAGCAGCTTTAACAATTACCATTGCTTGATCTAATGTAATTCCTACATTTCCTTTTGCCATTAGGCTACTTGAACTTAACAATGTAAGGCTTAATACTACTGCTACTAAGAATTTCTTTTTAAAATTAATCATTTTACGCTCCAATTATTCCCTCAATTTTATTTATCTCAAAGGCTACTTTGAGGAAAAAAATAGCCACAATTATTGATTAGAAGGCTACACCTTCAAGCTTTGGAATGCCCTATTTGATGCTTATACCAACCTTGGCAACAACATCGTTATACTTTTATACGAGAATCGTGTTTTTGCAACATAATCTTCATGTCCTATCTCGTTGAGAACCTTGATATGCCACACACACGCAATGGTTTAGACCTCCTTATTTATAAGGTCACTTTTTTATCCAATAAAAAATTATTGGATTGTAGATATAGATTGTCCATCGATTTTTATCACTAGTAAATTTAAAGTAATGGACTCTGAATGAAAGTATATATTAAGTTTGTAGCACGAGTATAGCTTAAGGTAAAAAGCGCAGGATGTGATATAAAATTTTTTACATTTAAAGAGTTTGTATAACATTTTAAGATATTATACTTAACTATTAGATTATTTTGTTTTAAATAAGAATATCTAAGTTTGAAAGTAGTAAAATCCTAATACAACTCTATAAAATTTTCTACTACAACAAAGTAGTTCTAGTCTTGTTTAAATACCTATAGTTGATTTTACAAAACAGTCAACAAAATAAAAAGTCAAAATATAAAGAAGTTACCTAATATGAACATTAACACTTTCAATGCTTTTCGCAGTCGTAATTATAGACTCTATTTTTTTGGTCAATCCATTTCACTTACTGGTACATGGATACAGCGTACAGCAGTTTATTGGATTATTTATGAGAAGACAAACTCGGCTTTTATGCTTGGACTTGCTGTTTTTGCTACACAGTTTCCATCGTTTTTATTTTCACTTCTAGGCGGTGCAGTAGCTGATCAGTATAACAAATACAAAGTTCTCTTGCTCACACAAATCGCCTCTATGATTCAAGCAATTTTGATGACTTTAGTTGTTGTTTTTACAGATTATAGTGTTGTAGAAATTTTAGTGCTTAGTGTGATTTTAGGGATCATAAATGCCTTTGATATACCAACAAGACAATCTTTGGTTCATTATATGATTGATGACAAATCTCATCTTCCCAATGCTATAGCCCTTAACTCTTCGATGGTCAATTTAGCAAGGCTTTTTGGTCCTGCAATTTCAGGAGTAATCTTAGCAAAGTATGGAGCAGGGGTCTGTTTTATATTGAACTCTTTGAGCTTTTTTGCAGTTATAACAACTCTTCTTATGATGAGGTTTTCTGATTATTTGCCTCCAATTAATAAGACAAAAGTTATAGATGGACTAAAAGAGGGTTGGAGCTATATTTTTGCAACGCCTTTGATTGGTATGTTGATTTTAATGCTCTCTTTGAGCAGTTTTTTTGTATTTCCTTATGTAACACTACTTCCAATTATGGCAAAAGAAACATTTGGTGGCGATGCTGCTACATATGGATATCTCAATAGTTTTATAGGTATAGGTGCTTTTTGTGGGGCTATAACTTTAGCATCTTTTAAATCTGCTATTAATCTGAGAAAGATTTTGATAGGAGCAACGATTATTTTTGGCGTAGGGTTAGTCTTTTTTGCTAATACTCATAGCCTAGTGGTAGCTTATATGGTTGCTTCAGTGGCTGGTTTAGGAATGATGATGCATATCGCCATTATCAATACTTTATTGCAAACTATATCATCTGTAGAGATGAGAGGACGGGTGATAAGCTATTTTGCTATGGCACTTTTTGGTATGCAACCTATAGGAGCACTACTAGTAGGGACGATTTCTCATTATATAGGTGCTCCTTTAACTATTGCTTTTGAAGGCTTATTTGCTATTGTGATAGCTTTGTTGTTTGCAAAGTATCTTTGGAATACTAAATGATTATAAAAAGTAAAGGAAATAGATATCATGAAAATTAATGCAGATAGACTCTGGAATACACATAAAATACTAGCTTCTTTTACAGAGCCTGAGCGTCCATATACGAGAAGGTCATTTACTCCTTTATATAAGGAGGCTAGGGCATGGTTAGAAAAGGCTTTTAAAGAGATTGGTTTAGTTGTAAAATATGACGCTGCTGGTAATCTAACAGGTTTGTATGAAGGTGAGACAAATCAAATAGTAGCAGTTGGTTCTCATACAGATACAGTTCCTGCAGGTGGGCGCTTTGATGGTGTGAGTGGAGTATTGTCTTTTTTAGAAGTTGCAAGGTGTATGAGAGAAAATAATTATGTACCTAAGAAGAGTATTTTAGGTATAGATTTTTTAGCAGAAGAGCCATCTGAATTTGGTCTTTCTTGTATAGGAAGTAGGTTAGCAACAGGAAATTTTAATGATGATATGCTTTCTTTGAGACATCATAAAACAAATCAGTCTTTATTAGATGTAGTAGATGAATTTGGTGGAAATACTGCTGCGTTGAAACAGGGAAAATCTACTTTTGATGTAGAAAAAATGGATGCTTATTTTGAACTCCATATTGAACAAGGACCTATTTTAGAAAAAAAAGAACTAGATGTTGGACTTGTAACATGTATTTGCTCTGTGACTCGTTATGATTTTACTATATTTGGAAGAGCAGATCATGCAGGGAATACACCTATGGATATGAGAGCAGATGCTGTTGTTTCTGCTGCTAAGATGATTGACATGATATCAAAAATTGCTCATGAAAGTCTGGATTCTGGTATATTTTTTACAGCTACTGTTGGAAATATGAGTGTTTATCCAAATGCATCCAATGTTATTGCTAAAAGAGTTAATTTTACCTTAGATATCAGAAGTGAAGACAACAATTTGGTTGCAAAAAATCTTGCAAAAATATTTGATGGAGTTAGTGAGATTGAACAAGAAACGAACACAAAAATTGAATATAAAAAAATTAGCCAAGATGAGCCTGCTTTGAGTGATGAAAAGTTGTTATCTATTTTAGAAAATAATGCAAAAAAACTTGATTTAAAATATACACGACTTTTAAGTGGTGCAGGACATGATGCTGCTTATATGTGTACAAAAATGCCTATGGCAATGATATTTATACCATGCAAAGGTGGTCGTAGTCATTTACCAGAGGAGTCTACTACAAAAACACAGTTAGAAAATGGGGCAAATCTTTTACTAGAGTCTTTGATTACATGTACATCTTAAATAGTTTTTTAGAAATATAAATTATTAAACTAATGAATATTTAAGTAAATAAATTGAAAATACCATATTCCCACGGATGTCCAATATCCAATTAATATTGTCCATGCATATTTCATATGTGAGTTAAAAGTATAAACTCCTTTAAGTTTTCCCATAACTCCAACTCCAGCGGCACTTCCAAAAGAAATAAGTGATCCACCAATTCCAGCAGTTAGTGTAACTAGCATCCATTGAGATGTATTCATATCAGGATTTGCTTTTAACACGGCACTCATCACTGGAACATTATCAACAATTGCAGATAAAAAACCAACACAAATATTTGCCCATGTCGCACCAAATATTTCAGGATGATAAACTACTGATAATAGAGTTAGCCAGCCCACAAAATATAATGCTCCAACGACTGCTAAAATGCCAAAGAAAAACATAAGTGTATTGTTTTCAATTTTTGACATAGAATTAAATACATTGAGTTGTTCTTTGCCATATTTTTTGTTAAGTTGATAAGAATAAATTTTTAATAGTGTTAATCCAAACATCATTCCCCACATCGCTGGAAAATCTAATATTTGATGTGAAACAACAGCTGATACTAAAGTAATTAAGCCCAATAAAATAACCATATTAGCTCCTTGAGCCATTTGTGGTTTAGCTTCACTATCGCTATTAAAAACAGGTTGTGTAAGAGGAACAAATCTAGATAATAAAAAAGCAGTAATTAAATAACCCAATGTTGATGCAGGAAACAGATATAAAAAATCTGCAAATGCTCCTTTCCCTGATGTCCATGTCATTAGTGTGGTAATATCACCAAATGGTGACCAAGCTCCTCCAGCATTTGCTGCAACTACAATGTTAATTGCACTTGGAACTAAAAATTCTTTGTTATTTTTTTCAATAGTGATTAAAACTGTTGATAGTATGAGTGCTGTAGTTAGATTATCAGCAATTGGTGAAAGAAAAAATGCAATTAGTCCTGTTACCCAAAATAGTTTTCTATAAGAAAATCCTTTTGAAATAAGATTGTATTTTAAAGTTTCAAATACACCCATATGTAGTAAAGATTCTATATATGTCATAGCGACAAATAAAAAGAAAAATATTTCTGCAATTTCTAGTATAACTTTTTCAGCTTCATCATGAACTAGATGTATATCTAATCCATTCATATAGTAATAAACAGCTATTAATAAAAAAGAAAATATACCGATAAAAAGTGCGGGAACAGCTTTATCCACGTGATATTTTTCCTCATTGGCAATAAAAAAATACCCTATTATAAAAATAAGAAGTGTTGCAACTCCAATCCAAGTATAAGTAAGATTTGGATTTCCCAACTCATTTGCCAATAAACTAGCAGACAAACCAATTATAGTAATAATATATTTAAACACAAAAATTCCTTCTTAATATGCTAAACTACAAATAACACTAGTATTATACACATAATATAATAATAAAATATAAATATAATGTTAGTAGTAATTTCTATTGAAATAGTACAATAAAATAACCTAGAATCAGTAGGCTTCTAAATTAGGTTTACGAATACTGAATATAAATCTAATGAATAAACTAATAGATTTGATGCTAGAAATTTCTGTCGATTGCACGATCTTTACGAGAGTAGTTCATCATGATAAATTAAAGGTTTTAGCAGATTTAATCTATTTTAATCAAATCTGCTAAATGTTTACATATAAGTTTTTTTAATCTTTTAAAAGAGAGTAGATATACTCGTATCCTTTGATAACTTCTTTTTTAATATCACTAGGGATAGAAGCTTCCAAATATTTTTTACTAGGATTAGCTTCTTTTTCACTGATCCATCTCTCTTTCCAACCATCTTTAATGGCATGATTTCTGATGATTTGTTTGTCCATAGATTTATAACTTCCTGCTTCAAAATCAGAAGACATGATAAATCTACTACTTTCAGGTGTGAGTATTTCATCTCCAAGTATCCAATCACCATTTGCATTTAAAAATACTTCAAACTTTGTATCTATAACTACGATACCTTTAGACTCGGCATATTTAGTAAAAGCTATGAAAAGATTTTCCATTGATTTTATGATCTCTGGAATTTTAAGTGTCACTTTATTGCGATAAAGAGGCACATCAGTTGCACCCTTGGTTGTTGGTGTAAAGATAGGTGTATCAAACTTATGCCACTCTTGTAATCCATCTTTGAGTTTGAGATTATAAGGGTCATTCCCACTTTTATATGCTTTATATAAAGAACCAGTCAAATAATTTCGAAAAATTAGTTCAAGCTGTACTATCTCTTCATCTATTTCTAGTTCAAAAGGTCTGCACAGTTCAATTACTTGGCTTCTTTGTTTAAATTTTTCTGGAAGATTTTTGATTTCATACTCAAAGTCCACGGCAGTTTTTAAGCCCATGTTTTTAGCATACTTTGCTCCAAGTGTAGAGATGCTGTTTTGTATTTTACCTTTACCTTCTACCGTATCGTTGATAGGAATATCAAAGACAGAAACCCTATCTGATCTCATAAGCAGAGCAACATTTTTATTTGCATCAGGAATAAGATAAAGATCACCATTTTTACCAGAATAAAACATCTCTAAACCAAGTTCTTTTAGCTCATTTTCTCCTGATTTTTCAGTAAATGGTTTATTTATAGGCCAAATACCACTTGTTTTTAGTTCATCTAATGTTAACAATGTTTCTCCCTTTTTTTCATCATATTAATATGTGTATATTAACTAAAATTTTCTTCTAACTTCTTTATTTGTGCTCACAAAAAAACAAGCTATAAATATTTTATGATAAAATCAAACATAATTTCAATATAATCACTATTAATGTAATCTTTAGGAGATGTAATGGCAAGGTTTTACTCACCAAGTCCAAATGAAAATAGCAAATGGAAAATAAAAGCTTTTGATATAGTTTTTGGCAATGATACACAATCAGGAAAATGGTTTGATATAGCACTTATTCTTGTTATTTTATTAAGTGTTTTTATTGCTCTTTTTGACTCTATAAGTACAATCCATCAAAGTGAAGGAGAGATATTACTTCAAATTGAATGGGTTTTTACAATTCTTTTTACTATAGAGTATATAGTTCGTTTGATCGTAGTTAAGCAACCTTTTCGCTTTGCTCGTAGTTTTTATGGAGTTATAGATTTACTTGCTCTTTTACCTATGTACTTGTCTTTTTTCTTTATAGGAGCACAGTATCTCGCTGTTTTAAGAGTACTGCGTATTTTGCGTATCTTTGAGATTTTACACTTAAGACTTTATACAAAAGAGAGTAGTGTGCTGTTAGATTCTCTTCTAAATAGTTGGAGAAAGATTTTTGTATTTTTGCTTGCAATGCTTGCTATCATAACAGTTTTTGGTGCCATTATATTTTTAGTAGAAGGCCCTCAAAATGGCTTTACAAGTATACCTCTTTCCATGTACTGGGCACTTGTAAGTGTCACCACTGTTGGATTTGGAGATATTACTCCTGTAACTCCTCTAGGTCAAGTAGTTGCTTCTGTTTTAATATTGCTTGGTTATGGAATTATTGCTGTTCCAACAGGCATATATACAGCAGAACTAGCAACTTCTTTACGAAAGAGCTATGATAGTAGAGCTTGTGAATCATGCGGTTATAAGTCACATGAATCTAAGGCAAAATTCTGCTTGAAATGCGGAAGTGAATTGACTGAAAAAAGTTAGCTAAGTATGAAATTTTCTGTTAGTGTTTAAAATATTTGTCTATTAATTTATTAATCCATAAATTATTTGATGTTTTTTCTTCAGGGGTTGTTTCTTTATGAAGAAACATTTCTTGGACAAGTTTTTGGTAGACTTTATCATCTTGTGTGATATAGTTTATTAACCAAAGTTGTAGGTCCATTTTGAGTTGCTTTGCAATATTTTCATCGTTTTCATATCGTTCTTTAAAAAAAATAATTCTTTTTAAGTAAATATAAAATTCCAATTAGTAAAATAAGTTATCTTTTGAAAATGATTGGGTCTTTTATAAATAATTTGTCTATAAATATTTTGTTAGATACACTTTATCTTGTTTTTTATTTTATTTTTGCTATAATGCTCGGCTAGAAAGATGATTTAAAGTTATGTATTTTGGTTTACTTTTTATTGGTGACTTTTGTTAACAGTATAATGAGACAAAAAAAACTTCATTTTATATTTTCACAACACTCATTTATGAGACAACAAAAGGAAACGCAATGGCAGAAGTAGTAAATGGAACAGTAAAATGGTTCAATAGTGAAAAAGGTTATGGATTTATTCAACAAGATAATGGTGGAAAAGATATATTTGTTCATTTCCGTCAAGTAAATAACTCTGGATATGGCCGTGTATCACTAGACGAAGGTCAAAAAGTTACTTTCTCAGTTGCAGATGGCGAAAAAGGCCCTCAAGCTGAAAATGTAACTCCTCTATAATATTAACTTATAGTAATAAACGAGCGAATTTTTCGCTCGTTAAACTCTTCATTTTTAATAACTTCTTATAAGAACCCTTAAAATTGTAGTATAATTCCACCATATTAAATTAGTGTGGTATTTTTATGATTCAAAGTGAAATTTTTTATCTATTTTCGATTATCTCTATAGGCTATATTCTTGGCAATATTAAAGTGCGTGGCTTTTCTCTTGATATTACAGCAATGCTTATTGTAGCTCTTATTGCTGGTCATTATGGTATGGTTATTTCTGATGAATTTAAATTTTTCGGTTTAGCTATTTTTATTTATGCTGTAGGTTTACAATCTGGCCCTGGTTTTTTTGAAACAATCCGTAAAGATGGTGTAAGATTAAATCTTTTAGCTATTTTACTTGTTTCCCTTATCTTTATTGTTATTTTTGCTATTGGCTCGTATATGGATATGTCACTTGGTATCATAGAAGGTATTTTTACTGGTTCTTTAACAAGTGTACCAGCTCTTGCTTCTGCTTTAGAAGTAAAAGATGATCCCTCAATCTCTGTTGTATTTGGCTTAGTGTACCCTTTTTGTATTGTTGTTACTGTTTTACTTGTTCGTATACTTCCTATATTGTTTAGAGTAGATTTGAATAAAGAACTCGAAAAATATGAAAAAAATCAAAGAGCAAAATATCCAGATGTATTTACTAAAAACTATAAAATTATAAATGACAATTTTAAAAATAGTGATATAACAAAATCACAAGTTGAGGATATGACAGGCTCAATTATAGAAAGAATTGAACTTCATGAGAGTACGCAAAGTAAAAATGAAAATCCAATTATACATTTACATGATATCATCAGAGCATCAGGAACAGCAAAAGAGTTAAAAAAGCTAGAGTTAATTGTTGGCGAAGAGATTAAAGAATCAGTAGAGTTTCATGATGATATGAAAGTGTATAGGCTTCTTGTCGCTTCAAAAGATATAGTCGGTAAAAAGATAGCACAACTCACGCAACTCCAATCTCTTCGCGCAGTAATTACAAAAGTAAGGCGTTCAGGCATTGATATCACACCATATCCAGGTTTGACATTAAGGCTTGGTGATAAGCTTTATGTAGTAGCACCTGAAGAGTATGGTAATAGAGTTACGAAAATCATAGGAAATGATCTTTTAAAATATCCAGCGGCAGATTTTTTACCTATATCTTTAGGAATTGTTTTGGGTATTTTGATTGGTAGTATACCTTTTGGATTTCCAGGAATTGGGAGTATAAAGCTTAGTTTTGTTGGTGGTATTTTGTTAACAGCAATTGTTTTGGGAAGACTTGGCAGGGTTGGTCCTATAGTTTGGCAGTTATCTCCTCATTCTACTAGTATGATGAAGACCCTTGGTCAGTTGATTTTTATGGCAACTATAGGAACAAATGCTGGAAAGTATATGGTGGAATCTATCTCTCAAAATGGTTTTATTCCAGTTTATATCTCTTTGATTGGGCTCGTAGTTCCTATATTAATAGTCACGATTTTATGTAGAGTGTTTTTAAAGATGAATTTTATCAACATATTGGGATTACTTTCTGGTGCTATGGTTTCAACACCTACTTTAACTATGGTAAATAATACAACAAAATCAGAATATTCATCTATATCATATGCAGCTGTTTATCCTATGTCAATGGTTTTGATGATAATTCTGGCGCAATTTGGGATAAAAATTTTTTAGTTTAAATTATACTTAATATATTTAGAAAATAAGATAATTTATTTTGAATTTTTGTAGTATAATAACGGTTATTGTAGACAGGGAAAAGGAAAGCATTATGAAAATTTCGACGAGAATTATAGCTTCACTAGTAGGTTCACTAGTAGTAGTTGGTGGAGCTCTTATTGGTTTAGCTTACAATAGTATGCATAGTGAACAAGATGCAATTATGAATAAGTTTGGGACAGCATTATATGATACAAGAAAAAAAGAACTTAAAAATCAGATATTGATTGTAAAAGGTGTTATTGAATCTGTATATAAAGCCGCAAAAAAACGAGAACTTCCTGATGAGGAAATTAAAGAAATTATAAAAGATAGAGTTAGAGATATTAGATTTTTTGCAGATAAAAGTGGTTATATTTTTATTTATAAATATGATGGTACTAATGTTTTATTTCCTATAAATCCTTCACTAGAGGGAACAAATCTGAATCATTTAAAAGATAAAAATGGTATATATATCATACAGGATTTAATAAAAGTAGCTAAAAGCGGCGGCGGTATAGTTGAGTATTTTTGGCCAAAAGTAAAAGATGGAGAGCCTGAAAAAAAATTTAGTTATGCTGTTAGTTTTGATGCGTATGGTTGGATGATTGGGACTGGAGTATATGTTGGTAATATACAAAAAGATTTAAATAAAATAGAAAAGGAAACAGATAAAGAAATTGCAACTCTAATAAGTTATTTTATTTTAGTTGCTTTTGGACTTATTTTTTTAAATATATTATTAAATATTTTCCTTATTAAGAAAAATATAACAAATCCACTAAATAATTTAATAGAAAGAACAAAAAATTTATCAAGTGGAGATGGTGACTTAACAAGAAAGCTTGAAATCATAGGTCGTGATGAGATAGCAGAAGCTAGTAAAGGAATAAATAATTTTATAGAAAAAGTAAGGGTGCTTATATCTGATGCTAAAAATCTTTCAAATGAAAACTCATCAATTTCACATGAGCTTTCAACAACATCTATAGAAGTTGGAAAGCTATTAGAAGAATCAACGACTGTTGTTAATCAAACAACAGAACAAGCAGATAATATTAAGAATGGTATGATTGGAAGTATTGAAGAAGCTAAGACTTCAAAGAGTGATTTAGAAGAGGCAAATGTTTTCTTGGAAGAAGCAAATAGGGCAATTTTAGAACTTACACAAGACATAAAAATAAGTGCTACAACAGAGATAGAATTAGCTCATAAAATTCAACAACTTAGCTCCGATACAGAACAAGTTAAAGATGTTTTATTAGTTATTGGAGATATTGCTGATCAGACAAATCTTTTAGCCCTTAATGCTGCTATAGAAGCTGCGAGGGCAGGTGAACATGGTAGAGGATTTGCAGTTGTTGCAGATGAAGTTAGAAAACTTGCGGAGCGGACACAAAAGTCACTTGTAGAGATAAATGCAACAATAAATGTTATAGTTCAATCTATCATGGACTCAAGTGAGCAGATGAGCACAAATTCTAAAAAAGTTGAAGAATTAAGCCAAACAGCAGTGACTGTAGAAAGCAAAATAAATGAGCTCGCAATAGTTATGAAAGAGGCTACACAACTTACAGATAAAACAGTAGTAAATTACATCGAAACAGGGGATAATATAACAGGTATTATTAAAAGTATAGAAAAAATCAATGATTTATCAACACAAAATGCGAGGAGTGTTGAAGAAATAGCAGGTGCTGCAGAGCATATGAATACAATGACAGAAACTTTAAATGATAAACTTTTTGAATTTAGAACATAAACATATATGAAAGAAAAGTTAATACTTATAGGGGCTTCAACAGGAGGCCCTGGTCATTTAAAAAAAATATTGTTAAATTTACCAAAAAGTTTTGATATTCCTATAATCATAGCTCAGCATATGAATTCAGTTTTTATCAAAAGTTTTGTAAAGCAGTTTAATGATGAATTATCATTTAATTTTTTATTAGCAGATAGCCGACATGATATAAAGCGTTCTACTGTACATATATGCGAAACTCATTGTGAGCTTTGTAAACAAGGATTTGACTTGAAATTAGAAAGTGCGTCAGGAGTCATTTCTCACTATAACCCTAGTGTAGACCATCTTTTTTATTCTGCAGTTAAACTAGTAAAGTCTCATGATATTTTAGCTATATTACTTACAGGTATTGGACAAGATGGTGCTGAGGGATTAAGTGCTTTGCAAAATACAGGTGCTACATGTATAGCGGAAAGTGAACAAAGTGCTATTGTTTTTGGTATGCCAAAAAGAGCAGCAGAATTAAATGCAAATATCAAAGTAATGCATTTAGATAGTATTATTGATTATATTAAAAAATTTGGAAGTGTATAATGTTTTTCAGAAAAAAAATGCCTATAGTTAAGCAAGTAGAAATAGAAAAAAAAGAGTTTAGCTCATTCGGTTTTAATGATATTTTATATTATGTTAAAAGAGAAATAGGTGTAGATTTGTTTAGTAAAAAAGGTATTATCGAGACTAAAATGAGGCTTTTTTGTCTAGATAGAGATATATACAGTTTTAAAGAGTTAAATGATGAAATTAAATATAAAGGAGAATTGAGGCAAGAGTTAATAAATTTGCTGACAGTAAATGAAACTTATTTTTATAGAGAAGAGAAGCAGCTTCAAGAAGCAGTGGATTTTGCAAAAACAAAAGGTAACAATGTAAATATTCTTTGTGCACCATGTGCATCAGGTGAAGAAGTATATACCCTTTCTATGATGTTAAATGAACAGCTTTCAACGAGGTTTACAGTTACTGGTATAGATGTCAATTCGGAAGCAATAGAGAAAGCAAATAATGGGTTATATACACAAAGAGCTTTGCATAAGTTAGACGATTTTTTAAAACAAAAGTATTTTACTACAGAAGAAGATAAGTTTAGAATAAATAAACATCTTTTTACTTCAGTTAACTTCAAACAAGTAAATATTTTTGAAAATTCATTTTTAAGTATGGGTAGTTTTGATATTATTTTTTCAAGAAATATGCTTATTTACTTTGATAATGAATTTAGGGTTGCAACAATGAAGAGATTTAATCAATTACTTAGAAATGATGGAAGAGTTTACTTAGGACATGCGGATATAGTGCCTAAAAATGAATGGTTTGATAAAAATGGTTTTGGAAGTAGTTGTTATTATACGAAGCCTTAAATTTTAGAGATATTTTTTAGTTTAATATACATCATAGCAGTCATTATTGCATCATTTATAGCGTCATGTTTTCCAAAAATAGGAAGTCCTAAATCTTTCATAATGACATCAAATCTAAGGTCAATATTCCCTTCAGGAATAAACTTTATCTTTTTATCATGATATACACCAGAAACTTCGATTTGTTTATTAGGTAATTTGATTCCAAGATATGGTTTGAGGTATTTGTTTATCATATTGATATCAAATTCTAAATAATAACCTACAAGTGGTCTTGAGCCTATAAAATGTAAAAACTTATTTAAAGCTTCATTTGGTTCACTGCCGTTTTGTAAATCAATATTTCTGATTTGATGTATTTTGATACTCTCTTCACTTATCTCTTTGGTTGGTTTTACAAATAACTCAAATTTTTCTGAAGTAAGTATTTTATTTCCTCTAATTTTTACTGCACCTATTGAGAGTATTTCATCTTTTTTTGGATTTAGTCCTGTTGTTTCTGTATCATAAACAATAACTTCGTCTAAAGGAGGCTTGTCAAATAAAAAAGAGTAGCTTTCATCTTTAAGATTTTTTCTATTAAAATGTGTAACGATACCATTAAACATACTATTGAACCATATTGATTTTGAAATGATGAGTTAAAAAATCTTTAAATTTATTGACTATTTTAAAACTGTCTTTCAACAAATCTAGTTCAAGCTGGTTTAGGTTTTTTATATCTATAAAGTTGTTTGCTTCTTTTTCATGACTTATGGCACGAAGTCTCTCATTTAGTCTTATATTTAAAAGTGTATCAAAAGCTTCTTCTATGACACTTGCAAATTCACTGTCTAAAACTTTTAGTTTTTTAAGTTCTCTTATTCTATTGTTAGTATTTGTCTCTTTTACACCATTTTCTAAAGATAGACTTCTTATTCCTTGTACGATTGGGAAAATACCACCTTTTTTCATATCAATTTGATTGTTTTTTGCGATAAGATTTGTAAACATTCCAATAGGAGTTTCAAACAGTAATGCCGCTTTTGTAAAGTTTGCCATAAATACACTTCTATCTTTTATTTTAGTAAAAATCATATGCTTAAGCTTTTCCAAAAGCTCTTCATTGCCTGCAACTGCAATAGAGTCAAAAAATATAGCCAAATTCATATAATCATCTTTAGCAGGAGCTTCAAGCCATCTATCAATTTCACCTTTATATGCATCAAGTGATTTTCTCCAATATTCATTTGAAACCATTATATTTCCATCACATCTAGGAAAACCAAATTCTATGAGTGTTGTTGTAAATTTTTGCATGTACTCTTCGTAGAGTTTTATATCTATGCCATTTTCAATGATAAGAGCATTGTCTTGGTCAGTTTTAAGCATTTGCTCTTTTCTTCCTTCACTTCCCATAACAATCAAACATGCTTTTTCTCTTAAATCTTCGGGAACTAACATCTCATATAATTTTTGATATGTTTTTTCATTTAATTCTGAAATGAGTTTTGAAATATACTCAACTTTAGTGCCTTTTGCATGAAGTTTTTTGATGATATTGATAAAATCTTGACTAGCAAGTTTTAATTCATCGATAGTAGTTGCTTTTTTAATTTGAACTGCTACTAGGTAGGTATGATTTGCAAAATAACTCAAAAGATCTAGCTGTTCTAAAACACCAACTATCTTAGTTCCTTTTTTAACAACAATTCGTTTTATAGAGTTTTTTGTAAATGATAGAAGTGCATTAAATAAAAAGTCATCTTCTTGTATTGAAATGATAGGGCTTAAAGCAATAGGTCCTATAGGTCCAAACTTGTCATAATTTTCATACAGTATGTGTTTTCTTAGTATACTGTCTGTCACGATACCTAGATATTCACCATCTTGGACCAAAATACAGTTTGTCTTTAACTTTTCCATTTCTTGTAATGCATCCATTATAGATGTATCTGGACTTACTATACAAGGTGCATGAAGATATGAGTCATAAACGCGTGCTATCATAAAACCTGACATTTGAGTTGTGTACTCTTTTTGTTTAGCGGATTGAATTTTATTAGCTAAATCATTAATATAAAAGTTTTTAAAATTCTCATTTCCATCAAGAAGTGCTTTAAAATCTTCTTTATTCATTTCAAAACAGATAAGTTCTTCAATGACCACAAAAGTATCTTCTGTTTTATCATATATCAAAGAGTCTGCATCAAAAGTATTTGAGTTGTCATGTATTTTTACAAGTTCATCATTGTGATACTCTCCCACTTCACCTTTGACAATAATATATAAAAAGTTAGAGTGATTCTCTGGAGATATGAGGGTAGTATCTTTTTTGTAATAAGCGATATTCATAGAGTTTACAGCTTTTGTTAATTCTCTAGGAGTTAGTAGTTCAAAAGGGTGAATTGATCTTAAAAATGCTTCTTGGTCGTGTAAACTCATGTCTTAACCTTCTCATTAACAGTTTTCTTTATTTTGAATAAGTTCAAAATAGCCTTCTGTTAAATTATCACAAATAAGTTAAGAAAAGGCTAAAAAGAGGAAGACACACTGCTTTTTGCAGTGTGTCTAAGTAGTTTAGTGAGTTGCTGCACCAGCTCCTCTAGGGATTCTGATATTTTCAACAAGCTCTTGAATATGCTCTGGTGGTGGAGGAGTAATTTTACTCACAATGATTGCCACAATGAAGTGGAAAATCATACCAATTGTACCAATACCAGTTGGAGCAATACCCCATAGGTAGTCAGCTTTATCTCCACCCATGAAGACAAAATAAACGATATATCCAAAAGTAAATATTAGACCAGTTAGCATACCAGCAATCGCACCTTCTTTGTTCATTCTCTTGTAGAAAATTCCTAAAATAATTACAGGGAAGAATGAAGCAGCTGCAAGTCCAAATGCAAATGCAACAACTTGTGCAACGAATCCTGGAGGGTGAATTCCTAGATAACCAGCAACAATGATAGCTACGATAGCTGCCACACGAGCACTTAAAAGCTCTGCTTTATCACTCATCTTAGATTTTCCTGTAACAGGATCTTTCATAAGTACATTTCCTAAGAGATCATGTGAAATTGAAGTTGAGATAACAAGTAGTAGACCAGCTGCTGTTGAAAGAGCTGCTGCAAGACCACCGGCTGCAATAATCGCAATAACCCAATTAGGAAGACCAGCAATTTCAGGATTTGCTAAAACGATAATATCACGATCTATATAAAGTTCATTAACGATTTTTCCGTTAGCTCTCATCTCGTCCGCAGATGTAGTATGAGTAGGCATAGCATTTGAAGTTAATCTCTCTCCATTTTGTCCTCTACCGTCAGTATATGCAGGCTTACCTTTTCCTTCAAAAGCTTTTCCTGAAGCAAATTGGATTTTACCATCACCATTTCTATCTGTCCAACCAATTAGTCCAGAATTTTCCCAGTTTTTAAACCAAGTACCATCATTACCTTCAATTTCGTTATTAACATATTTTGCATAATCTACATTTTGTAGATTTTTAATCAAGTTAAGTCTTGCAAAACCCGCAACTGCTGGAATTTGTGTATAAAGAATAGCAATAAATACTAGAGCCCAGCCAGCTGACATTCTTGCACCTTTTACAGTTGGAGTTGTAAAAAATCTAACGATAACATGAGGAAGTCCAGCTGTACCAAGCATAAGAGCAGTTGTCAGCATGAAAACATTCCAAGTACCGTCATGAGTCACTGTATAAGCACCAAAGCCTAAATCAGTCATAGAAGTATCAAGTGCATGCAGTAAGTAGGTTCCACTGTCTATCATCCTTATACCGTTGTCAAATTGGAAAGGAATAGATCCACCAAAACCAATTTGTGGTAAAAATGAGTCAGTTACTTGAAGTGAAAGAAAGATTGCAGGAACTGTAAAAGCAAAAATCATAACACAATATTGAGCAACTTGAGTATATGTAATACCTTTCATACCACCTAGAACAGCGTATATGAAAACGATAAACATACCTATATAGATACCCATCTCAACATCAACTTGTAAAAATCTTGAAAAAACGATACCAACACCTCTCATTTGACCAGCAACATATGTAAATGATACAAAGATTACACATATAACAGCAACTGTTCTTGCGAAATCAGAGTAGTATCTATCACCAACAAAATCAGGTACAGTAAACTTACCAAACTTTCTTAAGTATGGTGCTAAGAGCATTGCAAGTAGCACATAACCACCTGTCCAACCCATAAGATAAGCAGCACCATCACTACCTTTTATAGAAACTATACCAGCTAGTGAGATAAATGATGCAGCACTCATCCAATCAGCTCCAGTTGCCATACCATTTGCTATAGGATGAACGCCACCACCAGCAACATAAAACTCTTTAGTTGACCCAGCTCTTGCCCAGATAGCTATACCTATATAAAGGGCAAACGAAAGACCAACAAATAAATAAATTAAACTTTGTAATTCCATTTTATTCCCCTTTATTCGTGAATGTCATATTTTTCTTCTAATGCTTCCATCTTTTTTGCATATACAAAAATAAGAATCAAGAAAACATAAATTGAGCCTTGTTGTGCAAACCAAAATCCTAGTTTAAATCCTCCAAATGGAATTGCGTTGAGTTCATCTAAAAAGATAATTCCACAACCATAAGATACGGCAAACCAAACTACCAATAATTTGAGAATTAATGATATGTTTTCTTTCCAATAAGCTTCTGCAGCTTCCTTATTCATTGGGTCTCCTTTGTTATTTTTTATTCAATTTTCATCATAAGGTTTTAAAATAGCATTAGCATAGCAATCTAATTTTATTTAAGAAAAGTTAATTTATTTGTTTATAAGTGTGTAAAAAAGAAACATATTTACTATTATCTTTATTTCTAAGGTTGTAAAGTTATATTTTTTTAATATTTTAGTTACAAAATTAAACATAAAGAAGTAAAATATTAGAAATAGGTTTATATATCAGAGTATATTCACTATTGGAATATTTTTTTAGTTACAAAAATAAACATATTTTATTTTATGGCATAATTGCATGCAAAAAGGAGAAAATGAATGAATGAGACAATAGAAAAGTTTTTGGCTAGTTTAACTTCATTACATCAACTTCAAGCAAAAAATTTGCCTTATGATGTAATTGAAGAAATGGCTATGATGCGACCTGAAGAGTTATACAAAATATGTACACAGTTTGTGGTTTTACAGCACAATATTCCAACCCAAGAGAAAATGATAAATTTAGAGGAAGATGAGTTACTAAATTTAGTTGATAATTATGCTAAAGATTTACTAGAAAGATTGAAAAGGTAGATAAGTACTTGTAACTAAATTTGCAAGTCTATTGCTAAGTATTTTGTAACCTTCTGCATTTGGGTGAATTTGGTCTATCTTTAGTGAGTTATCTGATAGTATTTCTTCTAGAGCACTATCTTCTAAAGGAACACTAAGTTCATCTGCTAGTTCATAATAAATTTGAGCAGTCGATAGTGTTAAAACTTCTAACATTGGAACACCCACAAGAACTACATGTATATTTTTTTCTCGAGCTAGCTTTATCATTGCAGCAATATTTTCTTTTGCTTTTAGAAGACTTTTGCGTCTAATGATATCATTACCACCATGACAAATAATTAAGATTTGAGGCTTGTGTTTTTCTAATAAAGAAGGAAGTCTTCTTAATCCTTCACTAGTAACTTCTCCATTGACACCTGCATTGATAACTTCTGTTTGAAGTAGCGAAGAGAGTTGTGATGGATAGTTTTTTTCTTTGTCAATGCCATATCCATAAGTGATACTATCGCCAAAAGCAAGCACTTTTGTGTCCAGTGGTAACATAACTTCTCCATCAAATTCACTATTAGAATTGTCAAAAAATTGTAATACTACTATTGTAATAATCGCTAAAAATACTAATTTAATTATACTCATAATTAATTATATCTAATTATGATAGAATTCAAATAAAAAAGAGAAAAATTGATTAAAAAAGATATTGATTGGGTAGCAATTGGAGCTATGATTATTGCTACTTTTATTTGGGCAAGCTCATTTATAGCCTTAAAATCTGCTATAGGACCTATAGGACCTTTTAGTGTTATATTTGGAAGAATGTTTGTTGCTAGTTTATGTTTTGCCATTTTTATAAAGTCATTTTTAAAATTACGCTTTACTAAAGATGATATAAAATACTTGTCTATTATGGTTATATTGGAGCCTTGTTTGTATTTTATTTTTGAAGCAAAGGCACTAGAGCTTACAAGTGCTGGGCAAGCAGGTATGATTACTTCTATGATGCCTCTTATGACAGCAGTAGGTGCAGGTATAATTTTAAAAGAAGTTATAACTAGAAAAGTGATGATTGGTTCTTTATTGGCAGTAAGCGGTGCTATATGGCTGAGTTTATCTTCAGCTGGAGATGAATATGCTTCAAATCCACTTCTAGGAAATACATTAGAATTTTTTGCTATGGTTTGTGGTGCAGGTTATGCTATTTCTGTTCGCCATTTAAGTGAAAATTTTTCTGCACTATTTATAACAGCTATTCAAGCTTTTGCAGGAACACTGTTTTTCTTACCTTTTGCTATCTGGGAATATAATACTATAGAGATAAACATTACAAGTGAGGCTTTTTTATGGGTGTGCTATTTGGGAGTTGTTGTTACTCTTGGCGGTTATGGTCTATTTAATTTTGCACTTGGAAGAGTTGAAGCGGTGAAAGCTTCGATTTATATAAATCTTATCCCTGTATTCACTATTGTTTTAGCTTATTTTATGTTAGGGGAAAAATTGAATTTTGTAGGAGTTATTGCATCAGGAATTATATTAAGTGGGGTTTTTATTTCTCAAATGCCAACTGGAAAACTCAAAAAAATTAGAAGAGTTAAAAATGCCTCTTGATTTTGTGCTTTTTAAGATTATACACTTAGGAAGCGTCATACTTTTTGTAGGGTCTATATTTTTTATTACTTATGTAGTAGATGTGGTAAAACATAATTGCGATAAAAATGAATACAAATTATTTGCTCCAAAGATTAGTGTAAGAGCAAGGAAATTAATGTACATAAATGTTTTCATTCTTACTCTAAGTGGCATTTATATGTTGTTTGTATATTATGACATTACAAGTATAAGCATTGCGATGATTTTAAAACTGTTTTTAGCAGTTTGTATTGTAATCATATTTGTTGGGGCAGATTGGATAGTAAAGGTTACAAATCACATCCATTGGTTTCACCACCTTTTCCATCATGCTGTTATAGTTTTGATGGCTTTAGTGGTGATTTTATCTCAAATAATGTAATTATACAAATAGCACACAAGCATCAGTAGGACCATGTGCACCTATGACTAATGACTGTTCTATATCAGCAGTTTTCGATGGGCCACTGATGAAAACACCATAACCATTTTTCTCAAAATCTACTCTTTTGTATGCTTCATGCATAGTATCTACAATATTTTCTTTTTTCACTACTATTA
>Ga0193956_1000247_pt1 | contig 26064 bp, 21 predicted proteins | sample BB_7_MG_FD_140358 | JGI IMG/M metagenome (GOLD analysis project Ga0193956, IMG submission 140358) | Microbial mat bacterial communities from the Broadkill River, Lewes, Delaware, United States - BB_7_MG | ecosystem: Environmental > Aquatic > Freshwater > River > Microbial mats | place: USA...
ATAATTAACTGCGTAAAAGATGACTAACTGTCAGTAATTAAACAGCTATTTAGAGAAAAGGCAGAATATGAAGAGTTCTAGAAAATCAAGACGGAAGGTAGGACGGCCCATGCTTGGAACCATAAAGATGTCTCAAACTTTACACGTACGAATTCCGAATAACTCACTTCTGGACATCTATAATGCCGAAAACTATCTACGACAGCTTGCACCGTCAAAAACTAACCTAGATAAAAGTATCTATAACGACCGAAATTCAGCCGACCTTAAACTGATCCGTTCGAAAGAAGACCAAATCAGTGCTGCGGCTCGTATTTTGATCAATCTCGGGGTTCAGTTTCTAGAGTTCCAAAAAGAAGCCGCTGAATTTAACAAGACACCTCAAATGTTTCCTCAATACATGAACTGTCCGATGTGTAATTCACGGATCACTTCTTACGAGGACTAAAAAACTATGTATCAGATACTTTAGACTGTTAAAAAGGGTAGAATCCGACAGACTTTCAAACAAAAAAAGCGGCAAACCTTCCGGTCTGCCGCTTCCCGTTCTCTTAATCAATAGCGCTGAAAATCTCCGCCGCGTCTGGATGCTCCGCCGCGAAGTCTTTCAGCAATCCGATCAATTCAATGAACCTATCATCGCGCGTCCGTTCCCATAACGCACCGTACGCGAACAGACACGCGATGATGCCTGCCGTATCCGCGCTGACCGTCCCGTCATAATAATTGCCGGGACATCGTATCTCATAAGACACCGTGTCCGGTGGTGTCATGTAGAAGCCGCCGTTTGACAACTCGTAAAGCTCCCAATAGCCGCCGTCGTAATCGCTGCACAGTCCGTCGAGGTACGCGTAGATCATGGTTTCGAAGTAGAAGACGTGTGGCCCTGCGTGTCGTTGGACTGCTCGGGTTCGGTTTTTCTCGTCAACTTGATGTGCTGTAATCGCTGGTGCTGTGTTGATTGCTGGTTCCATGAAGAGTCCTCCGTTCTGAAATTATACGAAAATCCGAGAGGTTACATGGGTTACGGGTACATTGCTGGTTATGATTTGTCAAAACTGGAAATTTGTAATCTTAGTTTTGAGAGGTTTAAAACCGCTTCAAATAAAGACAACTAATTAAATGAAGAGAGGGCTTGACGAAGCGTCTCCGATTGCACATTCTGAATCTGAATTAGCCTATTTTTTTATATTATTGCGTGTTTTCAACTGACCTTAGGCAACTATAAAATAAGTTTGTCCGCTTTAATTTTTCCATTGATTTTTCTTTACTCATTATTTTTTCCTTGATAAATTGTCACGCAAATAGTGGGCAAAACTAGAGTAATCTAGTGACGCAAAGTCACGGATCCTTTTATGGAAGGATAGCCGGACCGCAATGAATTCTAGCCGTCTATGACTTGAAGACGGCTTTTTTTGTGAGATGAGTAACTTTACTTAGCTATTTGTTTTCCATCTTGAAAGGACACTGACAATGAAAAACACATTCAAATTCTTCTTGGTTACCTTGTTCCTACTGATCACTACCTCAGTCGCTTTTGCAGAATTCGAAAACGTCTCGCTGTACGGTGGTAGTGGTGTTGAACCGAATGCACGGTGGATGCATCAAAACGCTGAAGAGTATGTTGCAGAGCTTGCTCTTGTCGGCCGGCATCTCGGACAGAACGTACAAAACCAGTACACTAAATACGAGCCTACTGATGATTTCTTGATGAAAGCAGTAAAGCTTGAAGGTTACATGGTCGTTGAACTGACCGAAAGTTATCGCGGTATGTACGGTAAAGTTCAGCGGATGCTTGATAAGCAGCGTTATATCTATAAAAGAACTGGTCGTCCTGAAGATCAAGTTGATGAAGAGAATTGGCAAAATTGTCTAGACAGTGCGAAAGCGGTATTCGGTGAAGATGTAAAACCCGGCAAATACAAAGTCTTCTATGCATGCGAAATTCAGAAATCGGTTGCATCCGAAGGTCAATGGGTATTCACGGACTTCGGTATCACAAAAACTGAGAAGCTGTAACGGACACTCAATCGAGACAGGTACTTCAGACTGTCAAAAAGGGCGGGTGTCAGATAGACTGTGAGACGCGGTACAAATTAGTACAAAGTTTGGTACAAAAATGTACTACGTAGCTAATCTCTAAGGTGTTGATTCTTTTGAGTTTTATGGTTTCTGGGTGTTGCGGTTATTTCCCGTTTAGCTCCACCATACTAAAAAATAAAAGGTTAGCTGATTTTTCAGCTAACCTTTTTTAGTTTGACGGGTTGGTAGTGACTGGATGCCGTGCTGCGCTTTAAGGAGTTTGTTATGGGAGTTAATCGTGGCAATATGCCACCAACAGATGATTGGTCAGATGAAGATGAGGAAGAGCAGTCCCAACCCGCAGCAATAAAGGGACAAGGGAACTATATGACCATTGTCTGCGCTGAACGAATTAAGGCTGAAATTAAAGATCTGTTGTATGATAAGCGGCCTGAAATGGTTAAAACTGTTGCTTGGGCGGCATCGAATGGTGATCGTTCTGAGAATGCCGATTACCATTATGGTAAAAAACGCTTGCGACAAATTGACGGACGTATCCGTTACCTGACTAAACGGATGGATGCGGCGGTGATTATTGATCCTGTTAAGCAGCGTGCTGTCGCGGGTGATAAAGTTTTATTCGGCTGCACGGTGACCATCGAAAATGAAGAGGGTGTTGAGAAGGTGCTTAGTATTGTCGGGGTTGACGAAATTGACACCACCTGCGGACGAATCAGTTGGGTTTCTCCTGTTGGCCAAGCGCTGTTGGGTGCCTATGAAGGAGATTCTGTAACCGTACGTACTCCGGGCGGCGAAGAGGAGTTTGAGATCACCCAAGTTGCTTACGTTCCATTAGATTAATGATCGTGATGTTTTTACAAAAAATTTGGCCAGTGATGGTTGACAATTCAAGGCGGGGTACTTATCTTCACTGCCGTTACACACTTTTTATATTAACCTTATCGGAGGAAATGTAGTCCATGACAGCGAACAAACATGAATTTAAGGCCGAAGTAAATAAGATTCTCGACCTGATGATCCACTCCCTTTACTCCAATAAAGAAATCTTTCTCCGCGAACTGATCTCCAATGCTTCGGATGCCATCGATAAAGCGCGCTATGAGTCGTTAACCGATTCATCCCTTGCTGAAGGGGGCGAAGAGTGGAAAGTTCAGCTTATCCCTAATGTTGAGGCTGGCACGCTTACTATCCGTGACAACGGTATTGGCATGACTCGTGATGAAGCGGTTGATGCCTTGGGTACTATTGCTCACTCAGGAACTAAAGAGTTTATTCAACTGTTAGAGAGCCGTGAAGTTGAAAATAACCCAGAGTTGATCGGTCAGTTCGGTGTTGGTTTTTACTCCTCATTTATGGTTGCCGATCAGGTGACGGTTATCACCCGTAAAGCGGGTGCTGATAAAAACCAAGCGGTGATGTGGAAGTCTGAAGCTGATGGCTCCTACACCATTGATGAAGCCGAAAAAGAGGGTAAGGGTACAGACGTTATCCTAACGCTTAAAGAGGATGCCAAAGCATACCTTGAAGAGTGGGAACTTCGTAAAGTTGTTAAGCAATACTCTGACTTTATCGAATATCCAGTCGTCATGGATGTTACCCGCGAAACGCCTGATCCCGAAGATGAAGAAAAAAAGGTCACTGAAGTTAAAGAGGAGATTCTTAACTCACGTAAAGCGATCTGGCTCAAGAGCAAAGATGAGATCACTGACGAAGAGTACAATGAGTTTTATAAGCATGTGTCACACGATTTCAGTGATCCCGCAAAGGTGATTCACTACCGTGCTGAGGGTACCACTGAGTTCTCGGCATTGCTTTACCTCCCAGCCAAGCGTCCACACGATATTTTCTATCAGGATTACAAGATTGGGCCAACTCTCTACGTGCGCCGCGTGCAGATTATGGATCACTGCGAAGCGATGTTGCCACAGTACCTCCGTTTCGTTAAAGGTGTTGTTGAGTCCTCAGATTTGCCACTGAATGTTAGTCGCGAAATCTTGCAAGAGAACAAAGTGGTTTCTGTGATCAAGAAGAACGTCACTAAAAAAGTTCTTGATACGCTGAAGAAACTTAAAAATGATGATGCCGAAGCCTATGCAGAATTTTATGCGGAGTTTGGTCGTATCCTCAAAGAGGGTATTCATCACGATTTTGAGCGTCGTGAAACCATCGCTGATTTAATGCTCGTTGAATCAACAAGTACTAAGCCAGGGGAAACAACAACTCTTGCTCAGTATGTTGATCGCATGCCTGAAGATCAAAAAGAGATCTACTATATTACCGGTAGTGATCGTGCCAGCGCTGAAGCGTCTCCATACCTTGAAGTATTTAAAGAGCGTGGCATTGAAGTTCTGATCATGACCGATGATTTTGATGACATCATCATTTCAGGCTTAGGTCAATATAAAGAGACACCATTCCAATCGGCGATCAAGGGTGACCTTGATCTTGGCGAAGGGGATAAAGAAGCGCAACAAAAAGAGTTCGGCGATCTGCTTGAGTTGATGAAGGAGGAGCTTAAGGATCTTGTTTCAGAGGTTCGTATTTCAGGGCGCCTAAAGGATTCAGCGGTGTGTCTGGTTGCTGGAGATCATGACCTCGATCCGAAGATGGCTAAGATGTTTGAAGCGATGGGACAGCAGGTTCCTCAAGGCCAACGGATGTTAGAGGTTAACCCGAATCATGACCTGATTGTTCGTATGCAAACGTTATTTGCAGCCGATAGTAGCAGCGAGAAACTCAAAGAGTATGCTGGCCTACTTTACGATCAAGCCTTGTTACTTGAGGGCGATAAACCACGTGATCCTGTGGTATTTGCCAAGGCTCTTTCGAAGTTGATGTCTGCAAGTGTCGACGTGTAACAAGAGTTTCATATAGCGAGTTAAAAAAGGTGGGCCGAATACTCGGTCCACCTTTTTTATTGCAGTTAGATTGTTGCTTTAGTCACGTGCGGTTGCGTCAGCTGTAATATATTCATCATATTGCTGACAGATAAGTCCATCACACAAGCCCGATTTTGGTACCTGAATTGTACTGATGTTCCCCCACGCCATAATTGAAAGGAAAATGTGTGCAGCGGGTACGATCACTTCTGCTCGGTCAGGTTTAAGACCGTAGCGATTCATTCTGCCATTTATGTCTAATTCAGTTATGTGCTGATAGACCTGTTTAAGTGATTTGTAGGTTAAATTCTTCTCCTCTTTCTTTGCCATACGGTTTAATCGGTTAATGTTGCCACCTGAACCAATTCCCGTTGGTGCAGCAGGGCTAACCTTCTCTTTGACCCATTGTTTCATCTGTTGCCACTGAGTTGGATCATCTTTTTTGTTAAGCATTCGAACGGTGCCGAGATTAAAGGAGTGACTACATTCAATCTCGCCGTTACGGAAGAGGAGCAGTTCAGTGCTGCCACCACCGACATCGATAAACAAGTAGGTTTTGTGTGGATCGAGTTGTTGCTGAATCAGGGATGAAAAAACCGTTTGTGCTTCTGTCTGGCCATCGATAATTTGTATATTGATACCTGTTTGCTTTGTGATGAGGGCAGCTGTAAAATTGCCGTTACTGGCGTCTCGCATTGCACTGGTGGCATACGCACGATAAGAGATGGGTTCAAATACCGTTAATAGGTGTTGAAATGCATCCATTGTTTCGATCACTTTTTGCTGCAAAGCTGTGGAGATATCCCCTTGCGAAAACACCTCAGAACCAAGGCGCAAAGGAACACGGAAAAATGCCTCTTTCTTTATCGTCATTTGTTTTTGTTGCTGTTCGACTTTGGCAATCATCAGGCGTATGGCGTTTGAGCCAATATCAATTGCAGCAAAACGGCTCATACTTTTTCCTCTTTCTGTTGCTGTTTCATATGTTTCATGATCTCTACTTGTGCGCGAAAAGGTGTGGCATTTGTTGGTGTTTGGCGTAAACAGTTTTTTTGTTCTTCGTCCCAAGCACGAGCTTTACAATTGTCTCGCCATTGTAAGTCGAAACAGTCTTGTAATTGCTGTTGTAGGTTAGGGTTGTAAATGGGAGCCGCAACCTCAATACGGCGATCAAAGTTACGTGGTAGCCAATCTCCTGAACAGATAAAATAGAGTGGATTGTCAGCGTTACCAAACACCAAAAAACGACTATGCTCAAGAAACCGGTCAACAATGCTAATCGCTTCAATATTTTCACTTACCCCTTCAACACCTGGAACCAGTGAAAACATACTGCGGGCAATGATGCGAATTTTCACCCCAGCTCTGCTGGCCTTGTAAAGTAAATCTATACTCTCTGGATCGGAAAGATTGTTGATTTTAATATCAATCCATGCGCTTTCACCTTTTTTGGCGGTCCTGATTTCATTGGCAATAAGGCGACGAAATTTATTGCGGGTCTGAAAGGGGGAGACGACCAAGTGGCGAAAAATTGGGATGCGGTATTTGTGACTAAAAAATTCAAAAACTTTGTGGACTTCATTGGTTAAACGTTGGTCCGCTGTCATTAGCTGATGGTCTGTATATTGCCGTGCGGTTCCTTCGTGAAAGTTGCCTGTGCCAATACAGGCGTAGCGGACCTTTTTATTATCTTCATGGCGAGTAATTAGGCACAACTTGGAGTGAACCTTTAGTGCTGGTAAACCATGGACAACATGAACGCCATCCTCTCGTAGTTTGTCTGACCAATAGAGGTTTGCTTCTTCATCAAAACGTGCTTGTAGCTCAACGACGACAAACACTTTCTTTCCATTTTGTGCTGCGCTCACAAGGGCGTTAACAATTTGGCTGTTACGTGCTAGGCGGTAAACGGTCAGACGAATGGTTGATACTCGAGGGTCAATGGCAGCTTCTCTAAGGAGATCAATAAAGTGAGCAAATGTATGGTAGGGGAAGTAGCATAAAATCTCTTTGTGTTTGATCTGGTCGATAATCGATTGGGCTGGTTTGATGTCAGGGTGCTGGAGTGGTGTGAAATTATCGGTATAATAATAAGCTGAATTATCAAGTTTTGGGAAATCCATGAAGTCTTTAAAATTGTGGTACCGACCACCGGGGATACGCGCTTCGACATTGCTAATTTTTAAAATTTTGCTCAGTTGTTTTAAAAATGGTTCAGGGATCGTACGGTCATGAACAAATCGTACTGGACGACCTGACTTGCGTCGTGTTAAGCCATCTTGAATTTTTTGTGGAAACGATTTTAGTAGTTCATCATCGACATCCAGCTCTGAGTCGCGTGTCATTTTGATGGTGTAAGCATTGAATTGTTGATAATCGAAGTAGCAATAAATTTCCGGCAATCCGAGGCGAATGATATCGTCGAGAAGAATAATTTCAGTACTATTCTCTTGTGTTGGTAGAGTTAGAAAGCGAGAAACCCGGTCTACTGGAATTTGAATTAAAGAGTAATCGGGCGCTTCATGTTTTTTTTCAAGACTGACGGCTAGATAAATTTGATGGTCTTTAACAAAGGGTGCCGTTTTGCGATTAAGCATTAAGGGGACAAGAAATGGGCGAACATTTTTGTTAAAGTAGCGCATAACAAATGTTTTTTGCGCTGGCGTTAACTCTGTTTCATCGCGAATAAAGTGATGGTCGACCGCAAGGCTTTTTAGGATTTCAAGGTACAATTCTTCGAAATCATTGGTCTGTTTTAAAACGATCTCTTGTATCTCATCAAGGGTGTCTTTTGGGTCGGTACCAACAAAGGCGATGGTCTTTTTGCGGATTTTAACCAATCGGTGAAGAGTGGCAACACGAACACGAAAAAATTCATCAAGATTTGAGGAAAAAATCCCTAAAAATTTCATTCTCTCCATCAGGGGAACGTTGGGGTCTGCTGCCTCTTGCAAAACACGGGCGTTGAAATGTAGCCAGCTAATCTCTTTACTGATAAATGTTTTTTTTGTCATGTGGCCCCTCACAATGTCGTTCATTATAGTTGTTCATAAAGCATGAACGATTATGTCGGGAGGATTGTTAGGTGATTATGAGGGGATTTATCTTTTTCCCCCGTTGGAGAGCAGGCAATGGTTTGGTCCTCGTAACACAGAAAAGGGCGCTAACTAGATTTGTTAGCGCCCTTTTCTCAATGGTTTAGGTTGTAATAATCTAAATCTTTTTGACAAACTCTGATTTGAGTTTCATGGGACCAATGCCTGTGATTTTGCAATCAATATCATGATCGCCATCAACCAGACGAATGTTCTTAACTTTCGTCCCCACTTTAACAACCAGTGATGTCCCTTTTACTTTTAAGTCTTTTATGACTGTAATGGAATCACCATCTTGAAGGATATTGCCGTTGGCGTCTTTTATAACGGCTTCATCTTCTGCTGGAGCTGTCGCCTCTTGTTGCGACCATTCATTGGCGCATTCAGGGCAAACATATAATAGGCCATCTTCGTAGGTGTATTCAGATTGACATTTTGGGCAGTTTGGTAAGGTACTCATGTTGTTTATCCTATCAATTTATAAGTTGTCTAACGGTTGAAACAAAGTGCGAATCATACGTGGTGAACGATAGCGCCGCAAGGTATTTGTTGTCGCGACCCTTTATTCCTTTATGGTTTGATTCGACCATGGTTTATGCCGCTGTAACAAGAGAGTTTGAGCTTCGCTTTCGATTTGTGGCTTTCCAACGAGAAAGCCCTGAATCGTATCACAACCCAGTTTTTTAAGATGGTTGAGTTGATCGTGGTTTTCAATACCCTCAGCGGTGACGTTCAAGTCAAGGTCGTGAGCGAGTCTGATAATTGCTTCTGAAATTTTAGCGACAGAATGATCGGTTGAGATCGTATCGACTAAGGAACGATCAATTTTTATGTTATCGACATTAAATTGGTTGAGGTAACCCAACGAAGAATACCCTGTGCCAAAATCATCGATAGCAATCATGATACCGAGTTCTTCAAGAGATTGAATTCTTTGTGCCGCAAGATCGGGGTCTTCCATCAAGCTGGTTTCGGTAATTTCAACGCATAGCATTGTCGCCGGTATGTCGTAGTGTTCAAGTGCAGCATGAATATCATTGATAAAGGTATCTGTTATAAATTGCTGCGGTGCCATATTGACCGATAGGCGGATCGGATCATCAACAAGTTGGCGGTCAAGACTAATCCAGCGTTGCAATGTTTGGCAAGCTAGCTCAAAAATATGTTTGCCGAGAGGAATAATAAGAGATCGCTCTTCTGCAAAAGGAATGAATATTTCTGGTGAGATTGAGCCGAGTTTCGGATGTTGCCAGCGGATGAGAGCTTCAAATCCCTTTAGTTTTGATTTTTTTAAATCCCAAATTGGCTGGAAATTTAAACGAAACTGGTCTGGCGATTCGAGTGCTGAGCGCAAAGCTTCTTCCAGTTGTTGTGCTTTTTGAAAGGTTTGCTCAAGTTCGTGGCCATATTCGATAAAGTTGGTTTTCCCTTTTTGTTCTTTGCAATTACGTACGGCAATGTCCACTTGTTGTAATAGCTGGTCAACCGTGCTCTTAGCAAAGGCTGCGGCACCAATGCAGCTCGATATTTGAAACGTTTCGTTATTGTAATGGAGTGCTTGAGCAATTTCATGGTGCAGGGCTGAGGCAATCTCCTTTGGATTGGTGGTCTCATCGAGCATCATTGAAAGGATAAATTCGTCACTACTAAGACGGGCAACAAGGAGAGGTTTCGGCGTGATGTTCGATAAGCGCTTTCCGATCTCTTTTAAAACATAGTCTCCCGCATCATGCCCGTATGCTTCATTGACGTGTTGAAATCGATTTAAATTGACCATGAACAGCCATAGCGTGGTTGATGATTGTGGCAACTGACGTAAGATCTCTAGTTGTTCAACACAGCTATGGCGATTCGCTAAACCAGTTAGGTGATCGTAATTAGCGACCCATTCTAGTTTTTGCTCTGAGGCACGCCTGGCGGTGATGTCTTTTGCCATAAGGAGAACAGATGTTGTGTTGTCCTTGGTGTCTGGAATTGACACGAGAGATAGATCAAGATCGATGCGCTCAGTTGCAGCATTCATGAACGATGCATCAAGCTTTTTGTGATATTTTTGTTTTTGAATTAACTGCGAAAAGGCCAGTTCAAATCGGTCATATTGCTCTACAGGCAAAAGTTGTTGTAGTAATGGTTGATCTGAGTCTGGCGCGAGTTTACCAACGGCTTCAAACCAGAGTTTATTGCCAAAAATAACGTTTTGTTGCCAATCAAAAATGGCAACAAGTAATGGCGCCCGTTCGAGAGCGGTTCGAAAACGCGCTTCACTTTCGTAGAGAGTGTCTTCAATGATATGACGCTCATGCAGCATGTCGTTTGCGGCTTGTCCGATTGAATGAAATTCATCAATATGAATTCCGTCAAGTTTAAGAAACTCATAACTCGTTGCGGAATTTTGCAATGAAAGATTAAGGGATGAGACATTTTTTTCAATTGTAGCCGAAAAGCGTCGGCTAATATGCCACAATAAAAGAGCAACGACACAGACAATGACTGCGGCGTGTTTGATTTGTTGATAAATACTTTTCTTCAGGTTGGCGTGAGCCATGGTGATGTTTTTATTCACATGGTCAAGATTTATCCCTGCACCAACATAGTCATTCCACTCCTTAATCGGTGCGCAGTAGCTTATTTTCCCATAGCTTTTTGGCGACAGACTTCCAGGCATTTGATAGCTGAGAAAGCCACCTCCGTTACGGGCTAAGCGAATAAGTTCTTGAACAATGAAAATTCCGTCACGATCCTGAATGTTGAGCTGATCTTGCCCCTGTCCTGGACCAAAGAGGGAGATCCCCTCGTAGCTTGCACCGAAAATAGTTAATGAATCCTCTGGTTGCAAATTGTGTAGTCGATTATACAAATTTCTCTTTGTTTTGCGTTGGTGTTCATCTAGATATTCACCTGTACCAATTAAGCAGTTAAGTGGTTCAAAATAGCGGACATACGATAGCTTTTCATGCTCGATGTTACCCTGTCCTGGTTTTTTAACATGGTAGCGAATAAAACCTTCGCCATGAGAGTTGACGAGATTGATCATCTCTTGCGCGAAATAGATCCCCTCTTTGTCACAGAGCTGGAGAATGTTTTGCCCTTTATTCTCTGTTTGTGGTGAAAGAAGTAGTTGAGTGCCGTCGAGTTTAACGGCAAAAAGGTAGCTACGACCATCGTTATATAGCGATGATGTTAGTGAACCGATAATCAAATTAGTAAGATCATCTTGAGATATGCTGGATTTGTATTGATTGTAGAGGTGATCCGCCGTGTTGCTTGCCTGATTGACGATGAGGATTAATTGTTTACGTAACTGTGCTTTACTCTGGCGAATCTCATTGTTAACGAGGTCTTGAATAAGAAGAGCACGTTGCTTCACCTGTTCTTGAGCGTTGGTGCGAAGTTCTTGCTCAAGTTGCTGTGTGCTGATTTCAAATTGCCGTTGATGAGTTTGAATGTTGATGAGCAAAATCAGGCTGGCTACGGCAAAGAAAAAGAGTAAGTTCCATTTCAGGGTAAGTTGGCGCAAACTACCGCGTTTTCTCTGTCCCGAGAGGGAAAGTGATGCGGTGAGTAGAACAACGGTTAGGATCCCAAGGAACCATTTAAGGGTAAATAATGTCACAGCTCTCTCTCGTTAGTGGATAGTTCTATATAAACATGTTTTTTGGTTAAATGAAAGATTCTCGCTTGCCGATGACGTATACAGTTAAAGGTGATTTTTCTTTCTCATTATTTTTATATTCTTATTAGATAGTTAGCTGCGAATTGTTTAAATGGGTGATAACACCCTTTGACATAAGAGCTTTTTGTCGTTAATGTAAAACTATGTGGCGCAAAAAATTAATTAGCCACAGTAAGGAGTTTTGCTATGGATATTAATACGAGTAATACATCGAACCCAGGATTATCCGTTTTGGCTCGGGCCAATGAACAACCTAAGGTTGCTCAAGAGCTTTTAGAAAAATCAATTGAAGGATCCGATGAGCTTAAGGTTGACGAAGCGCAACAAGCTCGAATTGCTGAGTTTACAGGAAAAGGACAGTTGATTAATACCAAAGCGTAATGTCTGTTCATCATTGTTTTACAACAGCCCCTTGGCACCGCCAAGGGGCTGTTGTTGTTTGGTCTTCACTCCGAGCCTTCAAAGGCTTTTTGAGTTTGGGCGATTAGACTGGTGCTGACAAAGCGTTGTAACTGGTGAAACAGCTGGTTGTGGGCGTAAAGTAATTGCGTCAAGGTGAAGCGACTTTCAGCGTAGGCGAGGTTATATTGGCCCAGATGACTGAGAGTGATGATCCCCTCCATATAAAGTGCTCTAGCGTCTTTGTAATTTTCCTCTGCTAGTTTGACTGAATCGTGCTGTCGGGCAATTTGTTGCAATAGGTCACCATGTTGCTGATGTAAATTTGCGTGAACCGCAGTGAGCTGTTTGTCTATTTGGTGTTTTAGTGCCAGAGTTCGCTTCATGGTGGCTCGGGCTTGGGCGGCTTTTGCTTGACTTTCACCACCGTTGAGCAGGTTCCAGTCGAGTTGTATGCCAATCATTGTTGTTTCATTCATGGTGTCGCGGCGAAGTCCATAGCTATTCGCACTGGCAACAAGGCTTAGGCTTGGTAGAAAATCACCGTTATTAATCTTCTTTTGTTGTGTGGCTATTGCATAGTTTAGACCGCCAATTTGTTGATTAAGCTGTCCCTGTTCCTCAATTTGTTGTTGTAGTTGCAGTAACATTTCATTGATTTTGGGTTGCAAGGTAAAGTCTTCACTGGGGATGAGTGGTGGGGTGTTGGCACTACGACCGAGTTGATGGTTGAAGGTGGTGATGGCAACAAATAGATTGCTCTGCGCAGCTTGGTGGTCGTTTTTTGCCTGTTGAGTCGCGAGTTGTGCTTCACGAACATCAAGGAGTGGCGCACTGCCAACATCAAATAACGCTTGGGCATCATCTAGCTCTTGCTGGCGCTGCTGCAAACGGTCACGGGCGATAGTTAAAATCTGTTGTTGCCGCTGAACATCAATGTAACTCATCGCCACATCGTATTCTAACGTCCGCTGTTGCTCTGTTTGTTCTAACTTGGCGAGTTGCTCATAATTGTTCTGCTGTTGAGCGCTAGACCAAATGCGCCCACCAGCAAAGAGGAGTTGGCTAGCAGTCACCTGAGCTGTAATCTCCCGTTCAGGGGGAGCACTTAACGTATTGGTATTATTGCTATCATAGTTAAACCAATTGGCATAGCCTTGTAGTTGTGGGCGATAAAACGCCGTACTTTGCCGAGCTGCCGCATCGTTATACTCACGCTGCGCGTTGATTACTTGGCTTTGCTCTGAGTGTTGCCTGGCTATCTGTTGCGCGGTTTCGAGCTCAATGGCCAATGCATGACAGGTAAAGAGTAGTAGCCAGAGCATGGCTAAGCTGACGATGATCAGGCTGTGTTGGCTTTTTCTACGCATGGCGGTTGTCCTTGAGTTGTTTTTTGCGTGCTTTGTGGCGTAAGCGGCGGTGGCCAAACCCTGAAAGTTTCTCTTTAATTAATTCGGTCAATTCAAATTCAACGGGGATGATGAGTAGTGCCAATGTTGTCGCGCTGATAAGTCCCGTGGCGAAAGCCGTTGCCATGGGGGCCCAAGTGATCGATTTATGAGGAATGCCAATTGCCATTGGCAGCATACCTAACATGGTCGTTACCGTGGTGATGAGAACGGGACGCATCCGCGCACTGCACCCGTTAATGACGGATTGGCGTAACGGTACGCCGCGACGACGCTCTTTATTCATAAAGTCGATGAGAATCAATGAATCGTTGACGGCAACACCCGCTAAACCGATCACCGCCATAAAGCTGCCGATGGTGAAAACAGAGCGGGTTAAAAATAGGCCAAACACCACACCGATAAAGGCAAACGGAATTGCCGATAAGATGATAAGCGGCTGCACGTAGTCATTAAATTGTGAAGCCAAAATAAGATAGATGGCCAACACGGCAATGATGAATGCTGCGGCCAATGAGGTGTAAGCACGGTTGGTACTCTCAAACTCACCACCAAAGGCGATACTTACACCAGGGTGCTGGGCGGTGATGGTGTTAAAATATTGTTGCGCTAACACCTGAACGCGGCTTGCTGACAGGGTGGAGCCATCACGGATATCCGCAGTGATGGTGATGGTGGGTTTGCCGTTGTAACGCGTGCGGGTATCGGGTTCTTGACGGTAGCGGATGGTGGCAATATCACCGATCAAGATTGGTTTTTCACTGTGTTCGATAATCGGAATCTGGGCAATGGCCTCTGGGCTGGATAAACCGCCCTCGCTGTTGTCTTGTCGAGCCAGCTTAACCATTAGGTCGATCTCTTCGGTGGTGGTGCGAAATTGGCCACTGGGCATCCCGTTCAAGGCACCAGCGATAAGCTGAGTGGCGGCAGTGCTGGTAAGGCCGTACTCTAACGCACGTTGACGCTTGACGTCAAAGGTCAGCACCGATTGTATTTCGGCACGGTTATCTTCAAGGTTGATAAGGTCACCGAATTCACCACTATTTTGCTGATCCGTTTCAAAGTTCTTCATCATCAAGTCTGAAACCGCCATTGCCGCATCGATATCGGGAGCTGTTAAACGAATATTAACCGCTTTGCCCGCTGGTGGCCCCGTGTTCTCACCAAAGACAAGCAGCTCTGGTCGACCCGCCCATTGATGATGGTGACGGTTGACATACTCAACAAGTTGATCGTGAATTTGATCAATATAGGCGGGGATTTGATCGTTTCCTGTCGGTAGATCCATCTGCTCTTGGGCGGGAAGCTCCACCACCACCTGACCGTAATGTTGCGCACGATGAACTTGATAATCGCGATCTTCCATAATCCCCGCAATACCTGATGTTGATAGGGTTTGTTGTGGGCCAAGATTGACGAGGTACTTGGATAGATCGCGGACCACCACGTCGGTTCCTTCCGCGGAAGTTCCTGTCGGCATCTGTACCGCAACGTGGTAGCGCAGGTAGCTGTCTTGATAAAATTTCACCTTAATTAAGGGAACTCGGCCACTGGCGGAGAGAGCCATCATGGTCAGGGCGATAAAGAAGATAACCACCACGGCAAAAATAGCTTTAACCTTATGGTTGAGCAGGGTGTTAAGTAGTCGGCGATATAGTTTCCATGCGGGGGCAAACGGGCCTTGTTGTAGGTGGTGGTAATCGCCTTCGACGTGGAGGTTTTTTTCGATTTGTCGTGGGCCGTAGTCGAGAACGTGAATGGGTAAAATAAACAGCGATTCAACCAGCGAGGCAAACAGCGCAAAGCTGACCGCTTTCGGGATAACGCTGAAAAAATCACCAGTACTACCCGTCATAATCAACATCGGTGCAAAAGCAAAAATGGTGGTCATCGCTGAACTAACGACGGGAAGGAACACTTCACTGACACCATCGACCACCGCTGTGCGGCGCGTTTTACCCATGTAGAGGTGGCGGTAGATGTTTTCGATGATGATTACCGCATCGTCGACAATGATTCCCGATACCAGTACAAAGGAAAACAGGCTGATGGTGTTGATCGATTGGCCAGTGAATTTAACGATGATGATGGTGACTAAAAATGAAAACGGGATGCCGATGGCGGTGAGCATGGCGTTGCGAAAGCCGAGGGTGAGCCATAAGACGATGGTGACGAGAATCATCCCCAGAACCATGTTACCACCAAGGGTGCGCACTGAATCGTCGATTTCGATGGTTGAATCGTTGGTGAGAACCGTTTGCACACCGTCGCGTTGGTGGTGCTGGTTAAATTGCTCCACCTCGACTTTGACCCGCTCAGCAATTGTAATCGCGTTGGCACTATCTTGTTTTTTAACTTTTAGACTTACCGTACTTAATCCGTTAACCGTCGAGATAATATCGGGGTCACGATAGTTAAGGCTGGCCTGGGCGATCAGGTCACGAACGTAAATGAAGTTACCGTCACCATCGCGACGCACGGCGACATCTAAAACTTGCTGTTGGCGCTCAAAGGTGCGGCCCGTATCGAGGAGGGTATTACGTCCCCCTTGGCGATAGCGACCGCTAGGGATTTTGATGTTGCTATCAGAGATCGCTTGACCCACTTCGGCAAAGCTAACCCCTGTACTCCGCAGTTTCTCGGGGTCGAGATGAACTTGAAACTCCTGATGATAATCGCCGTGGAGTTCAACCTCCTGCACACCATCAATTTTACGCAGATCACTTTTTAACTCTTCGGCCAATAGGGTGAGGCTAGCGTTGGATAACTCACCAATCAGGTTGGCGACAATGACTGGCTTCCACTCTTGGCTGTCAAGGTAGGTGAAAATTGGGTCATCGACCTCTTGGGGCAGTTCATTACGGATATTGAGAACACGCAGGCGTAATTCGTCATACAGGTGGCGATAGTCGGTATCATCAATGAATTTGACCAGTACCGAGGAAACATTGCGCATGGAGGTCGATTGCACATACTCGACACTTTCCAATCCATCGATGGCTTCTTCAATCTCGCGTGTGACCAGTTGTTCGACATCTTCAGCTGACGCACCATAGTGGACGGTAGTGATAAACACCTTGCCAATGGCGACAGGGGGCAGGTTTTCTACCGGTGTGTGAAACACGCTATAGATGCCACCGACCATTAAGATGATGAAGACAACGTTGATGAAAACGGTCTGTTTTAGAGAGAGGTTGACAAAGTTTTTCACTGGACCTCACTTGGCGCAGCAATGAGCTGGGTTCCCGTTGTTAATTTATCGCTGGTAGCGATTTTAACCCAATCGTCTTGGCGGTCTAAAATTTGAATCGTGATAAATTCTTCGGTGGCAGCTAATTGAATTTGGGGACGATCGTAACGACGGGTTATGGCCGCCTCAGGAACCATGAGGCCAATTTGTGGCAGAGAGAGAGAGAGTTTAAACAGCAGCCCTTCACGAGGTTGGCCGGAGAAGTCAATAACTTCGAGTTCAACCTGAATCTTGCGCGTCCGTTCATCAAACGCAGGGCTGATTGTATAGATATTGAAGTGAACGTTTTGGCCCTCAAGGGTCGCTTCATTTTGCAGTTGTAGTGCGGCGAGTTGGGAACGATTAAGTGTTAACGGAACGAGTAAGCGGCTCAAGTTTTGGATTTTAAACAGCGGCTCAGCCACGTTAACTTGTTCACCCGGTTCCGCGAGCCGTTCGCTGATTCGCCAATTTTTGTGGGCACGAGGTTGATGGCGTTGCTGACGTTCACGGCTTGTCTGTTGCTGCACGTGCAGTTGCTGCTGTTGTTGTACTAACTGCTTCTCTTCTAGTCGCGACTGATCTCGCTGTTGCTCAATCTCCTCGTAGGCGACCTGCGAAACACGGCCTTGATCCACCAGTTTTTTTCGCCGGTCAAATTCACGTTGCAGCCAAGAGGTGCGTAGGGCTGCTTGTTGTTGTTGAATTTTATTCTGTTCGAGTGCAATAGCGATCTCTTGCAGGGTAAGGTCGATAAATGTTTGATCAATTTGCAGTAACGGCTCAGACGTGATCGTGTCGCCGACATCGTAATTAACCTGTAGGATTCGACCCGCGACTTCCGAGGCGATGGTTGCGGTACTGAAGGCACGGCTGTAACCTTGTAGTGTTTGTTGTTCGAATCCAGCACGAACTTGAAGTGGTTCTGTCGCCTGTGCGTGATGTGGAGTGACCAGCAGCAGGGTAAACAACGCAAGTAGGGACAATAAGGCAAGTTGTCGATGTAATTGAAATGGTAGTGACAATATCATTTATTTAGTCCTCGCAATGCAAAGGGAGGTAGTGGTTTTGATGGGGGCTCGTGGTTTTGTACTGTTCACTATGTGGATCACTAGCGCATCCCGATAGGCTGAGTAGGATAGTTCGGTGCAGGCTATCGCTGACCTCCGCACGATCACGGGTATAACCGATAAACCAACCCGAAACAATGGTGAGGTAGTTACTGTACACCAGCAAGGTGCAGGTGAGCAGATCAACATCCTGACGGATTTCTCCGCGTTGCTGTCCTTGGTGTAAAATTCTAGTTACTGCATTGAGGTAGTCAACATCAACCTGCTTGCGCTGTTCAACTGTATTTTGGTTGGGGAACATCGACTCACGGAACATGATGCGAGCAAGTTCTGGGTTTTTTTCAATAAAATCGAATTGACACATGAACAGAGTTAAAAGCTGGTCAGCGACGGGGGAATCGGTCTTGTTTATTTCGGCAAAATGCTTATGAACGTCAACGCGCAGATTGGCGATTAGTTCGAGTAGAATCGCTTCTTTGCTGGAAAAATAACTATAGATGGTTCCTTTACCAATTCCAGCAACACCCGCCAGATCATCTATGCGAGTTAGTTCAAATCCACGTTGAATAAACAGTTGTTCGGCCGCAGCTAGAATCGCCTGTCTGGTTTTACGTTTATTTTGTTCCCGTTTTCCACTCATAGTGCCCCTTTGTTAAAGTTGACTGCGGTCATTTTTGTTTATGGTGACCACTTTGTCAACTCAAAAGTGACCGCAGTCAACTTTGTTGAGTTGTTGGTGTAGAGGGAGCTATCATGATCTTTAGGCTGGTATTGTTGGGAGGTTTGTCGCTGTTGTAATGAAGTGGTTTCGAGTGGTTTCGAGTGGTTTCGAGTGGTTTCACGGAGGCTTGCTCTGGTGTGTTTAAGTGAGCGAGAGGGTGGACTTAATTTGCTTCTAGCAAGACGCGCCACCAAAGGCAGCGCGTCATGGGCCAAATACACTGAGCCGTTAATCGTCGTTAGGTTGTGTTTCTAGGTCTAGAATAAATTGCCAATGTTCTGCACTCACTGGCATGATCGATAAGCGGTTGCCTTTACGCACCAGTGGCATCTCCTCTAGGCAGTGAATCTGTTTAAGCTCTTGTAAGGAGATGGTTCTGTCTAAGCGACGAATAAAGCGGATATCAACCATGAACCAGCGCGGATGATTACTATCACTTTTAACATCGTAATATTTTGAGCTGGGATCAAAGGCAGTGAAGTCAGGATAGCTTTCGCGTACGACTTCCATAATTCCAACAATTCCAGGAACTTTACAGTTAGAATGATAAAAAAACACGCGATCACCACATTTCATATCGTCACGCATCATGTTCCGAGCTTGATAGTTTCTCACGCCATCCCAATGTTCGGTTTGTTCTGGCATCTGTTCTAAGTCGTCAATACTGAAGGCATCGGGTTCTGATTTCATTAGCCAATAATTCATAGGTTCACCTTTTTCTCGTGGATTTATTTTTCGCATAGCATATCAGTTAACCTGTCTAGACGCTAAATTATGTGCGTGGTTTTTTTACTCTGTGCTACACTTTTTATTACGTTAATGACGATGTGTTATCATTTTATCTTTTAGTTTAAGGATCCTTTTATTTATGAGTCAGGAACGTTTTATCGAGTTGGAATCACGTATTGCTTTTCAAGAGCATAGTATCGAAGAACTGAACGACCTCGTCGCGGTTCAGCAAAAACAGTTGTATGATTTGGAAGAGTTTTGCAAGTTGCTTTTGAAAAAAATAAATGCCCAGCCCAGTGCAGGAACAGGGACAACGAATGCGGAGGATGAGAAACCGCCACATTATTAATACAGTTGAATTCTTCGGTTTTTTGAAGTGAGTAAAGGGGGGCGTTGTGACGGTTCAAAAGAGAAAAGCACAGATAGGGTTAGCTCTTGGTAGCGGTTCCGCACGAGGATGGAGCCATATCGGTGTAATCAATGCGCTTGCTAAAGTTGGTATCGAGCCAGATATCATCTGTGGTTGTTCTATCGGTGGTTTAGTTGGCGCTTCGTATGCTGCGGGAAACTTAAAAGAACTTGAGCGCTGGGTACGATCACTTTCAAGAATAGACGTGGCGCGCCTGCTTAATTTTTCAATGAACGGTTTTGTTGATGTCGAGCGGTTACAGTCTTTCATCCTGCAATACGTTGGTAATGAAACACAACTAATTGAGACGCTTGAAAAAACCTTTGCTACCGTTGCCACTGATCTCGAAACGGGACGTGAAGTGTGGTTTACCGAAGGGGCATTGATTGAAGCTGTTTGGTCGTCCATCTCGCTACCGGGTGTTTTTCCTCCTGTGCGCTCGCAAGATCGCTGGCTGATTGATGGTGGCCTCGTCAACCCAGTTCCCGTGTCGCTGTGTCGTGCATTGGGAGCCGACCATGTCATTGCTGTTAACCTCAATGGCGATATTGTCGGTAAGCATTTTTATCAACAGCAGCAAAAGAACGAACCCTTGGTTGCGGAACACGACGAAGATGACGGTTTCGCTGAGAATATTACTAAAGCTTTAAGGGAATACTCGAGCAGATTGTTTGGTTCCAACGGAAAAATTCAGGTCCCTGGATTTTTCGATACCCTCGCCAGTTCCATTAATATCACTCAAGATCGCATTACTCGCAGTCGTATGGCTGGCGATCCTCCCGATATAACCTTAACTCCAAAGCTTTCACATCTTGGTTTACTGGAATTTTTTCGCGCCGAGGAAGCGATTGCTGAAGGTGAAGACTGTGTCACTCGGATGATGCCGCAATTGCAGCATAATTTGCACGGGAATTAGCTTTTGTCTAAGCGTTATTGTTGATGGTGGAAAAGATTAAATATAGTTGCTTTTTATTAGAATTGAGGACATTGTTAGAGCCGTTATTTCTTTATGAGAAGTCCGACTGATTTGCTACATATCTATTATCCATTGATACATTGAGAGAGGTCAAACTGTATGGTAACGGAGCAAACTTGTACAGAAGGTCAATCACGTTTTGGTATTCGCACAATTCTACTCGGTCTCGTTGGATTGGCTGTGTTAACGGCAGTTGCCAGCAGCATCACCTCGCTCTACTTTTTAGCCGCTCAAGAGCAAGATGGTCCCGTCATCAATGTTGCGGGTCGACAGCGGATGCTAAGCCAGAAAATGACCAAGGAGTCTTTAGCTGTTGCGGCGCAACTAAATGAACAGCAGGCTCGCCAAGATCTCACTAAAACGCGTCAACTCTTCGATACCTCTTTAAGTGCGCTAATAAATGGCAATGCAACTATGGGGATTCCTCAAACACACGAACCAAAGATCAAGGCTCAGCTTAAGCATGTCGAAGACCTCTGGCGAGAATTTAGTGCTAATATTCAAACTATTGAGCGGGCTCAGGTTGATAGTGCGACATTTGATAATGCCTTAAACCACGTGTTAAACAATAATGTGACATTGTTGAAACAGATGAATGCGGCAGTCCAGTTGTACGAGCAAGCAGCAAAACAAAAAGTTGGCACCCTAAAACTCATTCTATATGCTGGAATCTGTGGTGTTCTTGTGGTGTTTGTCGTGTGTTGGATTACCATCACTCAATTAATTATTAAACCCGTACAGCAATTGATTGCGATGATTAAGGGGCTTGAAGCCGGCCACTTAGATCAACGACTACGGATGAATCGTTGTGATGAAATTGGTGTGATGGCTTCAACCATGGATGCTTTTGCTGATAACCTTGAAGATGAGATTCTGACAGCTTTTAGGAAGCTTTCAGAAGGTGATTTTACCTTCGAAGCGAAAGGGTTGATCCGTGAACCGCTTGCAGCATCTAATGCTTCTTTAAATGACAGCATGGGTCGTGTGCAAATGGCAGCTGAACAAATTTCAGGTGGTGCGGATCAAATTTCAGATACCAGCCAAACACTCTCTCAGGCGGCAACTGAGCAAGCGAGTTCGTTGGAGGAGATCACCAGCTCCATGGCTGAAATGGGGTCACGAACTAAGCACAATGCTGATAATGCTGTGCAGGTTAACCAGTTAACAGGTCAAGCACGACAAGTCGCTGAAAAAGGCAACCGTCAAATGCATGAGATGGTGGAAGCCATGAGTGACATTAATCACTCTGCGCAGGATATTTCGAAGATTATAAAAGTTATCGATGAAATTGCTTTTCAAACCAATCTTCTTGCTTTAAATGCTGCCGTCGAAGCGGCGCGAGCAGGTCAGCATGGTAAAGGCTTTGCGGTCGTAGCTGAAGAAGTACGCAACCTTGCCGCTCGTAGTGCGAAAGCAGCGAGTGAAACAGCAACACTTATTGAAGGTTCTGTAGCCAAAGCGGGTAATGGTAGCCGTATCGCTGAAGATACGGCTGGGGCGTTAGATGAGATTGTCACCAGTATCAGCAAAGTTTCTGATCTTGTCAGCGAAATTTCAGCATCATCCGACGAACAAGCTCAGGGGATTTCTCAAATCAGTGTCGGATTAACTCAAATTGACGAGGTGACGCAATCCAATACCTCGAACGCTGTTGAGTGTGCTGCAACCAGCGAAGAGTTGGCTGCCCAAGCCAATGACCTTCGTGAAATGCTCGCTCGTTTTACTTTGAGTCGTTCCAATGCCGCATCGTTTAGTCGCTCTACGGCTATGTCGTCTCCAAGTGCTGCGCCAACGAACACATATGTTGCGCCAGCAAATGTGAGTGATGACGCATGGGGTGGTGGCCAATCGACACCTCGTATTTCATTGGATGACGATGACTTTGGCAAGTTTTAAGCCCGAAAAGATCTTTCTATGATAGCAGCCCCACGATAAAAAAATCGTGGGGCTGTTTTGTTTTTATCATGAAATTTTTAATCGTTGATGAGGGATCGCTCGTGGTAAATTAGAGTTAATTTTATTAACATGTGGGGTATTTTATGTTGAGACAATTCAAGCAGGCGCAGCAATGGCTACAACATGAAGTTTGGAACGATGGTGAGGAGAGTCTGTGCTCAAACGCTATTCGAGTTCCGCTTGCTGCGGTTTTCAGTTTTCAGCGGAATGAGTGTGTCCAAAAAGCTGCGGCATTAACCTTTAGTACGCTTCTCGCTTTTATCCCATTGTTAGCGATCATGTTTGCCTTACTGAAAGGGCTTGGTGTTCATAACACCATAGAACCGTTGTTGCTAAAACACCTCTCTGTTGGTTCGGAAGAAGTTGTGCCTAAGATTATTGGCTACATTAACAATACCAACGTTGGTCGTTTAGGTTCAGTTGGCTTAGTGATGTTGGTTTTTACTGTCTTAGCGCTGATCTCCAACATTGAAAAGAGTTTCAATAGTCTGTGGAGCGTCAATGAAACACGTTCGTTGTTTCGTCGTTTTGCCGATTACTTTTCGGTTGTGACACTTGGTCCACTGTTCCTCCTCGCTGCAATTTCTATGAACACCTCTTTGCGTAATCAACATCTTGTACAATGGTTACTCGATAAGCCCGTTTTTGGCGATATGTTGTTGCTGCTGTTTGAGGTGCTGCCTTTTGTGGTGATTTGGGCAGCTTTTATCTTTTTGTATATGTTTATCCCAAATACCAAGGTCAACATTATTGCAGCTATTATTGGTGGCGTGAGCGCGGGAACGCTATGGTTAATCACCCAATGGGGTTATGTCACCTTTCAATATGGGGTGGCCAAGTACAATGCCATTTATGGAACCATGGCAGCACTGCCCATTTTTATGATTTGGGTCTATCTTTCGTGGATGATTGCCTTGCTCGGATTACAGGTGTGCTGGGCTCATCAAAATCGCAAACGTCTTGGGCGGCTACTGTGGCGGCAAGATGCTGTGAGTTGGCAGCCATTGCAGGTGTTAGAGATCCTACTCTTAGTTTATAATCGTTTTGTTCGTGGCGAGCATTGCTGGTCTGTCGAGGACTTGCTCGAACAGCTAGATATGCCGCGCAATGTTGCTCAAGAGGTTATCGCCCACTTACAGGAGCAAGGGGTGCTGATGTTGGCCTGTGAAGAGACGAGTGAGCGTGATGTGGTGGTGCCAACGGTGCCCCTTGATGCTCTTGACTTACGGCAGGTTCTAAGCCCCAAAGAGAAGGATCGTATCCTTGGTGTTGAAGTGGCTAACGTGGCAGGAAAATTACATCAAATTCGTAAAGATTATATTGCAACGTTAAGTTTGACAGAACTGGTTGTTTCTTCAGATCAACACAATGCTGAGTTAGATTGATTAAGTTGTTGATCCATAGCATTTAGTGTCGTTAGCGCGCCATGGGCTAAACCGATGTGAGGCGCACTAATCTGTGCTTCACGAAGGTTGATTCGTATGGCACAGGCACCACTTTTGCGACCCAATGTTTGCGTTAAGTGGCGGATCGTTGGAACCGCAGTACCCGCACCCATTTCAATGATGACCAGCCGTTTGCCGTTGTTGCGTAGTAAAAATTGATTGAAACGGTGCTCCTGTTCATTGCTGCGTTGCGATAACCAGTTACTATCGCCAAACATTAAAATATTGGGTCGCGCGAGTTGATGGCAGCGTGGGCATCGAGGGAGATTTTGAGCGCGCATCGTTGTCGTATCTACCATAATTTTTTCATCATTGTACCAAATCTCTTTACTGCACGGCTGTACGCATTGTAGGTGATGGATTGAGCCGTGAACCTCTAAAATCTGCTGCTCATCATAACCAGCCTTCTGAAATTGGCCATCAACATTCGAGGTGACAATAAAGTTTTCGATATTTAATGCCTTGATCCAGTTTTTGAGTAGCGCATAGCCCTCATGGGGAGTTGTTGCGCGATAAAGATTGGTGCGATGGCCATAAAATCCCCAGCCAAATTCAGGATCACGAGAAAAATGAATTGGATTTGCGGCGTCGTAAAAATTTACGTTTAAATTTTTGTACATCGGGTAAGCGTTCCAAAAACCGCTGTCACCACGAAAGTCAGGTAATCCAGAATCAACTCCCATCCCTGCGCCAGTACAAATAACCAAAGCATCAGCTTGCTGTAATACCTCTACAGCTCGCTGAATCTCTTGCGTATCTATTTCGTTGTCCATACACACCTCAGATATTAACAACTGGTGAACACGTCCTGTTTAATACCAATAGCTTAAACGTAGAAGACCGTAAGAGTTCGTGTACTGTTGACCGTTAAACTCTTTTTCAGGAAAATAAAAGTCCAAATCAACTTGATATGCCCCATGCAGCCAATGGGCTCCGCAACTTAACGTATTAACACCGCGTTTGGGTGTCACATGATAATCGCTGTTACTTACGCCCTCAAGAAAAACATTCTTATCAACGATCTTTCTGTTCCCTGTAAGCGTTATATAAAAGGAATTTGTCACGGCTAAACGTTTACGCGCTTCGAGTTGTGGCAGATGGTAGCCAACGCGAAGGGTCGCACCGAGTTCACCATCAACGTGAATATTCCCACCTCGTACTTGTCCCATGGTAATGAGATCAACACCGATGGTGGTTTTTGTTACGATAGGTAGTAACCACTCAGCTTGCGCGATGGCAATCCAGCCCCAGCGCTGTGAAATTTGACTGTCCCACCCTTCATACTCGTTGAAATTGAGCACTTGGTGGGCAAAGTTTTGAAACTCCTCCCCTTGCGCTCGCTTTCCTGTTGTACCAAGGCTTAAACTTGATGTGATTAAAAGTGTGGGGCTAATGGAGTAGCGGTAGTCCCCTTTTAAGTAAAGCCAAGCGGCATAGGGGTGTTCACCTCCTGGAGGCTGTAGCGTGCTGCGAGTTTCAGGGGTGAATATATCTTGACCAATACTTAAGGTATAGGCTGCATTATTGGGGGTGAAGGCGATATTTAGACCGCTGGTGTAGCCACGATCTTGATCAAAAAAACTGTCGTTGGCGACACCTAAACTCCATAGCCCTGTTGGTTCGTTTTGGGCGAGGGATATGCTGGAAAAACCGAGTAAAATTATGATTGTAACAATTGATATTAAGCGTTTAAACATAAGGTCTCCAATTGTGTAACGATAAGGGGGATTTTTTATTTTATCGTTTTAGTTTCTAAAAATAATAGCCAAAGTTTTTTCATAGTTTCTTTATCATGACCACCTGCGATCCTGAAAACATGATCTTTAGGAATCTGGCTCGCTAAAAGTTGGTGCGCAGAATTGAATCCATCTTCAGTGCCAAAACCAAGATAGGTGACTGGTCGTTGTTTTGTTCCTTTTGAACACTGCTTTAGCCAGTGCCAAAACATCCGCTGCCAATCATCATTGGGGTCATACTCTCCAGGTTGCCATTGTTGTAGTCCGCCTGCGCTAGTAATCTCTTCAATGATAT
>Ga0193956_1000251_pt1 | contig 25959 bp, 30 predicted proteins | sample BB_7_MG_FD_140358 | JGI IMG/M metagenome (GOLD analysis project Ga0193956, IMG submission 140358) | Microbial mat bacterial communities from the Broadkill River, Lewes, Delaware, United States - BB_7_MG | ecosystem: Environmental > Aquatic > Freshwater > River > Microbial mats | place: USA...
ATGAGTTATAAGTGTTAGATAATTTAAAGAATAAATTTTTTTTTATTATTGATTACGATAAAAAATACTTAAAACAAATAGTTGAACTTTTTATAAATACGGTTCATAATATAAATAAAAAAGATTACACAAAAGAACAACTAAATGCTTGGGCAAATCCAAAGTATGATTTAAGAATTTGGGAAAAAAGATTTGAAAAATCAAAACCATATCTGTGTATGTTTGAAGATGAAGTGGTGGGCTTTTGTGAATATTATGATGGTTATATTGATTGTTTTTATATTCATTTTAAATATCAAGGTTGTGAAATAGGAAAACTACTATTAACTCATGTTTTAGAAATTGCCAAAAATGATAAAATAGATAAAATCAAAGTTGATGCAAGTATCACAGCAAAGCCTTTTTTTGAGAAGTTTGGATTTATACAAGTTAAAGAAAATCTAGTTAAAAGAGAAAATGTCGAGTTGAAAAATTTTAGTATGGAATTTTTTTATTACAGCAAATTGTAAAAAAATTAAGAAGTTTTGAAACTCAAAACTTCTTAGTATTTTAAGCCTTATAATCTTCTATTTTAAAAGTATTAAATAATATATCTGTTGCTAACATTCTTGCTCCATGGTTTAAAGCATCAATAATATCTTTATCTTCCCATTTTAATTCTCTTAGCTCATTCATATCATCTTCATTTACTTTATGGGGATTTTTCATAGAATTAATTACAAATTTTAAAAGGGCATTTTCTTTTTGAGTTAGTTTTGAACTATCTAAATCTTTTTTCATTGATTGTACTTCTTCTAAACTCCATTTTGCGTAGTTTACTAACATTGCTGTGTTAAAATCGATACAAAAATTACACTCTTCTTTGCTTGATACACAAATTCTAATACTTGCAAGTAAGGGCATTGATAAAGTAGGGTGTGTTGAATAATATTTTATAAAATCTAATTGCTGTTTTAAAAGTTCTGGGCTTGAACTAAATAATTTTGCATTGTTTCCAACTTCACCTCTTACTTTGATAATTTCATTATAAATTTCAAGTAATTCACCACTTGCTTCATTTGTTTCGAATGTTTTTATAATTGGCATTTTATTTCCTTTTTATTATTGACTTATAGGTCAAGTAAAATTCTACAATAAGTTGACTGACTTGTCAAGTATAAAATGTTATAATTTATAATGGAAAAAAATACTAGAAAAAATTTAATAGATTCAGCATTTGATGAAATTTACTCAAAAGGTTATCAAGGCGCATCACTTACAACTATTTTAAAAAATGCAAAAGTTCACAAAGGCTCAATGTACCATTTTTTTGAAAATAAAAAAGATATGGCATTAGTTTGCATAAAAGAGAAAATTTATGAAAGATTTGTACAAAGATACTCTTTGATATTTGATTTACAATCGGGTTATTTAGAAGCTTTTATTGATGGATTAAAAGATACAAGCCAAAGGGACTTTAACAAAGGTTGTCCGATCGCAAATATAATACAAGAGATGTCAAATAATGATGAAGATTTCAAAGTTTTAATGGAAGAGATTTATCAAACATTTAGAAAAAATGTAAAAGATATTTTAGATTTAGCCATAGAAAAAAATGAGATGAAAGAGTGTGATACAAAAAAATTAGCTTTATATATAGTTTCAACACTTGAAGGTGCTGTTTTATCAGCAAAGGCTACAGGAAATATAGAAGATTATGTTGATGTAGTAGATATTTTATCTTCTTATATAATGTCATTTAAAAAGAGTTAAAATGAATTTAAAAAAATTAAAAGATATAGAAGTAGAATTTTTATCTCAATATCCAAGTGGTTTTGAAGATGAACACTTTTTCCCAACAATGAAGAAGTTTAACCCTGCAAAACTAGAAGAGTTTACTAAAGAAAATTTAAAAAAAGAAAACTTTTCAAATCCAAATTTAGTGGTTGATGCTTTCTTTCATATAATTCAAAAATCTGTTTTAGTCTCACTTTTTGATAAGTTAAAATTTAGAGATATGCTTTCATCTTTGAGTTCTTATGAAAAAGATATGTTAAGTATAGAGTTGTATGAACTTCTTCATGGAAATATGAAAAATGGCTTTGAGGGTTTAGTTGAGTTTTTAGAGCAATATAAACTTGCAAAATGGACTATTATTTCAATTGTTTTATACTATTTTAATAGAAAGAAAGAGTACTTTATAAAACCAACAACTACAAAAAATGTAATAAATTATTTTGAAATAAAAGATATATTGTATAAACCAAAACCTAGTTATGAATTTTATAGTTCATATAAAAAAGCATTAAATGAGATGAAAAAGAATGTTCATAAATCAGTAAAAGTTGATAATGCAGCATTTACAGGCTTTTTAAGAATAAGTATTGAAATGTGTCAAAATCACTAAATTCTTTCAAAATGGTGCTAAATTATAAGAAAGTATACTTATTGTATAATGCCAAAATCTAAAGTTTAAAGGAAAATAATGAGTCAATTACCAAATTGTCCAAAATGTGGAAGCGAATATACTTATGAAGATGGAAACTTATATATCTGTCCAGAGTGCGCACATGAATGGTCACAAGATGCAGCTGCAAATGCAGATGAAGATCAACTAATCGTAAAAGATGCAAATGGTACGATATTACAAGATGGGGATGATGTAACAGTTATCAAAGACTTAAAAGTAAAAGGAAGTTCATCTGGTATTAAAGTTGGTACAAAAGTAAAAAACATCAGATTAGTAGATGGTAATGACGGTCATAATATCGATTGTAAAGTTACAGGTGTTGGTGCAATTAAATTAAAACAAGAGTTTGTAAAAAAATCTTAAATCTTTCTGTGAAAAAATAAGGAAATAAATGAAAGTAACAAAAATAAAAAAGTTAATGCTTGCTGGAATTAGTACAGTTACTAATAATGAAAATGAAATGAATGAAGATACAGCAAAAATAGCTTTATTATGGGAAGAATACTTTGAAAAAAATGTATATGCAAGTACTTTCAATAAATCTTCAAGTGATTATATGTATGGTGTTTATTCTGAGTATAAATCAGATGTAACAGGAGAATATAAAGTTACTGTTGGTGTTGAAGTTACAAAACCTAAAAATGCAATAGTAATTGAAGATGCTAGATATTTAGTTTTTACTAAAAAAGGTGAACTTCCAGATGTTGTTGTAGAAACTTGGGAAGAAATTTGGGATTATTTTGAAAATAATAGTGAATATGAAAGAACTTTTGAAATAGATTTTGAAAAATATATTAGTGAAGATGAAATAGAAATTTACATCTCAATAAAATAAAAAACTCACAAGATATCAAGCATTTTGATATCTTGTAAATAAAAACAGACCTAAAATTATAAGTGTAATTCCTACTACTGAAGCTGTATTTAAAGAAGTATTTCCTATAAATATCATTCCTCCAATAAGAGAAAAACCTACCTCACTTGCTTGAGTTGAATCCACTGCTGCTATTTCATTTGAATCTTTAGCTAGATTTCTAGCGTATAAAAATATTGGTGTTGCTAAAATACCAGAAAAAAATGCGATTGATGCTGTTGTAAGTATCTGTGAATTACTTGGTGCTTCAGGTTGAATGATAAGTAGTAAAATTAACCATAATGGAATAGAACCTATTGACATTAGAAACACTTTATTAAAAGCATTAGAAAGTAGTTTTGAAGTTATTTGTGGAACAAATTTATGATTCCCATTTTTTGCTTCCCAAACTAATTGATTTCCCATTGGGTAAAAAAATGATGCTATTAAAACTGGAAGACCACCTAATAATAATGCTTTTAAATCAAAATTATCCATATGCGATAGATTTACTAAACAAACACCAACAAAGATTATAAATGAAAAAATCCAAATTTTTTTAGGAAACTTTTTCCCAAATAACATAAATACAAATAGTCCAGAAAACATAGTAAATTGCCAAGTTGCAGCAATAACCCAGCCTGGAGAATAATCAGCACTAAAACAAAGTAGGGCATAAAAAAATCCATAACCTATTGTTCCACTAATAGTCCAAAACCAATAGTTTTCCATAAATAGTTTACATACATCAATTAATCGTTTTATTCCACCTTGAAAAACCAACACAAGAATTAGAAATAAAATTACAAAAAAATATCTTAATGTTGCCGACCAAAGCCAATGTCCACCAGCTTCACTCATAACATCATTGAACACAAAAGTTGTACTAAAAAAAGCACCAGAGAGTATTCCAAGAAGGATTAATTTAATCATAAAAAAAGAGTCCCATAAATAAAAATTTATGGAACTCTAACATAAATTAAATCATATTAAACTTTTATTTAATTTATTTTAACTCAATTCCATATTTTTGAAGTAAAGTTACCCATACAACTGGATTTCCTTTTGCATCAAACATAGTAGGAGTTCCTTGAACATTTAAATCTTGAGAGATTTTAATTTGCTCATTTAATTGTGCTTCAAGTTTTGCTGAATCTTTATCTGAGATTTTTCTATTTTTAAAATCTGGTAATTCTACATTTGCTTCAAACATAGCTTTTATTTTTTCTTCATTAGTTTTTTTACTTAAAATATAAACTGATAAATCTTTAGCATTTTTATGAAACTCTAAAGGATAGAAAAATACTCTAATTTTAACTTTGTCAGCTATTTGTGGAAAATATGACTCAAATTTTTTACAATAAGGACACTCAGGATCTGTAAATAAAACATACTCATCTGTACCTGTTCCATAAGTAAATGCTTCTTTACCTATAACACCTGATAAATCAGCAGGAACTGAAACTTTCATTCCTGTTGCTGTATCTATAACATCACCTGCGATTAAAAGTTTTTTGTCTTTTGTTAAATAAACTTCGTCAGCTTTTCCTCTAACTTTAATATTTAAAAGATATAAACTACCTTGATCATAAGCTTTAGTAATTTTAATTTCTGCTCTTTTTAAAAGTTCAAGTTTTTCCATTTGCATAATTTCATTTTTTGATACTTCACCAAAGGCAAATGCAGAACTTGTTAAAAGTAGTGAACTTAAAATAATATTTTTTGAGATTTGAAACATTTATTTTCCTGATATAAAATTTAGTAGATATGTTACTGTATTTATATTAATAAAAGGTAAATCAAAAACTATAAATTTTTAATTTTATCTTTCATATATTTAGCAGCGATTGCATATCCACCGTTTGAACTATCAACAAAATGTATATGTCTTCCATGTCTTTCAAATATTAGGCACGTCATTAATGCAGAGTTTGATTTATGAATTCCATAAACTAAGTTTTTATTTATAAAATGTTTTTCTAAATAGTCTTCGAGTTGTTTTGTTTGTATTTTATTTACTGCAATTACCATTCTTAACATATCATCAAATTTTTCTGTATCAGTAGTTCTTAAAATTCTATTTTTGTAATCTCCCCAAATAGTATCTTTTTTACTCATTAGATATTTACCAATTAAATTTTCTGTGAATATTAGAAAAAACTTCTTTAATTTTGAAAAAAAGCTATTAGATAGAATTGAAGCTTCAGCATTTAAAATCATAGGATTAAATGATAGATTTAAATTTGAAGATTCTTTTATAGGATGTCTTTCATTCTCTATTCCCGCAATTTTTTCTATATTTAAAATTACATCTTTATATATTTCATTTGATGAGCTTGAGTCTTGTAGTGTTTTTACAAGTATTGATATAGTTTCCTCTTTAGGACTTGGAATATCTTGCCATCTACACTCTAATCCATCAAAATCAGAATTGTAATTACAACTATAATCTTTTTTAACTTCAAATTCTTCTTGATTTGTTTTAAGTAAATTTTCTGCTAATTCTAGGCCATTTCCCTTTATCACAGCTTGTGTATGATCAGGTGAGATTGAGTATTTAGCTATTTGGATTAAGGTATTTCTTCTTTCACATTCTATTACAGGTACAACTCCAACTCTAAGGTTTAAATCAAAAGAGTTTTTAGCCTTTAAAGCAGCATCAAGTAATACTTTTTTAGATTTTTCTAACATTGAAGGAGGAATTAAAACAGTAGCTCCATCTCCTCCAAATACAAAAGGTAAATCTAAATCTTTTCTAATATTTAATATTCCAATTATTACAAGTGCTGCTACAAAATTAACATGTTTATACATTCCTTGCTCAATTGCTTTTGTTGAACCTTTTATATCAGATACTAAAACATACCAATCACTAGGTACTTTTTTATAATAAGTATCATTTGTAATATCACAAAAATCTGTAATTAAAGTTAAGTTTTTATAAAAATTAGTTGCTTCCATATTAATTTATTAGTTTAAATAAAACTCCCGTTGTTAAAAAAGATATGATAATCCCATATCCTACTATTGCAGAACTTAACCTTGGTGCAAGTCCTGCCATCGATGCTATAGCACCTGCTGTTATCATTGGAGCCATTCCAGCTTCCATTATTGATACAAGTGATGCTTGATTATTCCATCCAAATATTTTACAAATCATTATAGCAATAATTGGTGCAATTAGAAGTTTTACTATTAGTGCAACACTAAAAGGTTTTATTTCATGTCCTGGAAGTTTTAGTTGTAATTGAAGTCCAACAGCAACTAAAGCTATTGGGACGATAGTATTTGCAAATGAACTTAAAACTTTTGAAATAGTTTCATTAAATTCAACACCCATTAAAAATAAAGCTGCAACTAATGATATAAACGGAGGGAAAGTTAAAACTTTAAAAACTATGATTTTAAAGCTAATTTCACTTTTATTTGAATAGTATGAAGCAATAAACGTCCCATAAGTAGCTAGTGCAATGAAAGTTCCTAATTGGTCATAAACTAAAACATAGGGAAGGGCAGAATCTCCCATATATGCATTTATAATAGGAATTCCTAAAAATGATGAATTACTTAAAATTGCAACAAGCATAAGTGCACCTGTAATCTCTTTTGAAAATGAAAATATTTTAGATAAAAACAAAATCAATATAGCACTAATAGCCATTACACTCCAAGCAATTATAATAGGTATAATTGTATCAAGAGAGAAAGTTAGCTTAGGAATTTGTAATATAATCATCGCTGGAAGTGAAATATATATTACAAATTGGTTTAAAATTGTTGGGGCATCTTTTGAAAAAATATTTAATCTATTTATTCCATAACCAATAGCAATAGCCAATAAAATTAATACAAAATTTTCCATTTACTTACAAATATTTCCTTCACAAGGATTATCAGTTGTTACTTTTCCAAATTCTTCAACATAGTTTATTCCCCATTTATACATCTCTTGAAGTACTGGTTTTAAATTTTCCCCAGCTTGAGTTAAGCTATATACAACTTTTGGTGGAACTTCTGCATATACTTCTCTATGGATAATATTCTTTTCTTCTAATTCTTTTAATTTTACTGTTAAAGTTTTTTGCGTTATTTCATTCATAATTTCATGTAAATCTTTAAATCTTTTTTCACCGTCAAGAAGATGCCAAATAATTCCTAATTTCCATCTATCATTAAAGATATCAAGTGTTACTGAAACTGAACATTTATATTCTTTATCATTTATAAAATACATAATTTATTCCTTTTATAAATTTATTATATCATAAAGATAATAAAATTCCATTACTTACCTAAAGTAAAGTAAGAGAAAATTAAGTTAGTTATGATTATAATTTTCGAATAACAATTAAAAGGATTGATTTTGAGTCTTTTATTTAATAATGCGAATATTGGTAAATTAGAATTAAAAAATAAAGTAGTAATGGCACCTATGTGTATGTATTCAAGTGATGATAGTGGAAAAATAAAACCTTTTCATCATTATCATTATGTTGCAAGAGCCGTTGGTGGTGTAGGACTTATTATTATAGAAGCAACTGCTGTTGAACCAAGGGGAAGAATCTCTAATAGAGATTTAGGGCTTTGGGATGATGAACAAATAAAAAAACATAAAAAATTAAATAAAAAAATAAAACTATTTGGAGCAAAAACAGCTATTCAACTTGCCCATGCAGGAAGAAAATGTGAAGTTGTAGATTGTGTTCCTATAGCTCCAAGTTCTATACCATTTAGTAGTAAAGCACCTTATAAGATACCTAAGGAAGCTAGTTTAAAAGAGATTAAAGAAATTAAGTCTTCATTTTTAAAATCAGCTTTTAGAGCAAAAAGAGCAGGTTATGATGCTTTAGAGTTACATGCGGCTCATGGATATTTATTGTGTGAATTCTTATCAAATCTATCAAATACAAGAGATGATAAATATGGTGGGACTTTAGAAAATAGATGTAGATTAGTTTTAGAAATTGCAAATGATTTAATTCAAAATGTAAAATTACCATTAATAGTAAGAATTAGTGCTGATGAGTGGATGAATAAGGGATGGGATATTAATGATTCTATATATTTATCAAAAGAATTAGAAAAATTAGGCGTTGATGCAATCCATGTATCAAGTGGAGGAAATCAATCTGCCCCTGAAAAAGCTCCTGTAATTGGACCTTTATATCAAGTTGATTGGGCAAAAAAAATAAAAAGTGAGCTTAAAAAAACTCCTGTAATAGCAGTAGGATTAATTACTAATGCTGTTGAGAGTGAATATTTATTGAAAAATAAATATTGTGATTTTGTCGCTTTTGGTAGAGCTTTGTTAAAAAATCCAAATCTAACATTTACTCTTGCAAATGATTTACATAAAAAAGATGAAATTGAATTGTCTTATGTAAGAGCATTTTAATAATTTTAAAAAAGGAATAAATATGAAAAAAGTATTAATATTAAATGGTCATCAATTTTATGAGAATGTGGCAAAAGGTGAATTAACACAAAGTTATATCAATTGTGCAAATGATTTTTTTATTGAAAATGGTTTTGAAGTTAAACATACTCACATTGAAAAAGGTTATACAATTGAAGAAGAAATTGAAAAGTTTGAATGGGCTGATTATATTTTATTTCAATATCCTGTTTACTGGATGGGTGTTCCTTGGATAACAAAAAAGTATATTGATGAAACATTTACTCAAGGAAGACATTATGCAAATGATGGAAGAAGTAGAACTGATGCATCAAAATTGTATGGAAGTGGTGGTTTACTTCAAGGTCGAAAATATATGTTGTCTTTAACATATAATTGTCCACAGTCTGCTTTTGATAATAAAGATAGCTTATTTGAAGGATTGTCTTTAGATGAATGTCATACTCCTATTCATAAAACATTCCAGTTTTGTGGAATAGAACCCTTAGAAACATATTCAGTTCACGATATATTTAAAGGTGACTTGGATTTAGATTTAGAATTAAATAAATTTAGAAAATTACTTACAAAAAATTTCAAAGGATAAATTATGTCAAAAATAGTTATTGTTGCTAAGGTAAAAATAAAAGATGAGTTTAAAGAGGAAGTTTATAATGAACTAATCGCTCTTCATAAGAGTACTCACCAATTAGATAAAGGTTGTATTCAATATGATTTACATAAAGACTTAGAGGACTCTAATAGTTTTACATTTGTTGAAACATGGGAGAGTCCTGAACTTTTAGAAATTCATATGAATTCTGAACATTTTGGTTTGTTTGCTAAGAAAATAGAAGATAAACTAGATAGTCTTGAAATTTCAAAATTAGAAAAATTAATTTAAAAGGGGAAAATATGGAAAAAACATTTATGGAAGCTATGGAATTTAGACATGCTTGTAAGATATTTGATGATACAAAAAAAGTTAGTGATGAGGATTTAAACTATATTTTAGAAGTTGGAAGAAAGTCTCCTTCATCTTTTGGTATGGAACCTTGGAAGTTTTTAGTTATTACTAATGAAGAATTAAAAGCAAAAATTAGACCATTTTGTTGGGATCAACCTCAAATTACAACATGTTCGCATTTAATTATTGTTTTAGCTGCAATTGATAGTGTTAAAGTTGAATCTGGTTTAGTTAGAACTAAATTAGGGAGAAAAGGTTTTCCAGATGAAAAATTAGAATTCTATGTTGGAATTTACGGTTCACACTTAAAAGATGTTTTAAGTAGTGATGATAATATTTATTCTTGGACTGCAAGACAAACATATATTGCTCTTGGTAATATGATGACAGCTGCTGCTGTAAAAGGTATTGATACTTGTCCTGTTGAAGGATTTGAAAAAGAGAATGTAGAAAAAGTTTTAGGACTTGATACTACTAAATATCAAGTATCTGTAGTTTTACCTATTGGATATAGACTTAATCCTCAATCTGAAATGGTTAGAGAACCTCTTGAAGCTGTAACTGAATTTATAAAATAATTTCTTATAAAAACAGTGTTTTCTTTTAGAACACTGTTTTTATCAATACTCAAAATATACAAAAATGATACTTTTCTAATACCTTTTTAAAATATAATTATATTATATGAATAAAGGGTTTACAATGCAAAATGGAAAATACTATTGTTGTCTTAATGATTTTTTGGCTCAAAATAGACATAGTAATTCTAAAATGTTTATCTTAGTAGGCGAATATACAAATTTTGATATTTCATATTTAGAGTTCTTTAAAGGTGAAATATGCGGAGCTATAGTTCCTTTTATTGTTTATAATAATGAATTTTTTAATAAGGGTATTATTGCTTGTACAATAGCTGGAAATTCAGATTTCTTTTTAGTGGAAAATTTAGCTACTTTTGATATAGAACCAAAATTACTAGAAAATAAAGAATCATTAGTTGTTATGTTAGATGGGTTAAGTCCAAATATAACACAATTTTTGGATGATTTATTTGAAACTGTTCCTGAAAATACTCAAATTATTGGTGGTGGTGCAGGAAAAATGTCATTTGAAAATGATCCTGTAATTTTCACAAAGCAAAAAATGTATTCAAATGCTGCTGTTATTATAACTACTGATTTAAAATTACATATTGGTATAGAAAATGGATGGGAATTTCTAGAAGGTCCATTTTTAGCTACATCTTCTGATAAAAATATCTTAAAAACATTAAATTTTAAAAACTCATTTGAAGTTTATAAAGAGATTGTAGAAAAAGATTCTGGACTCTCTTTTGAAGATGATGGTTTTTTTAATATAGCAAAATCATATCCTCTTGGAATAGTTAAATTTAATAATGAAACAATAGTTAGAGATCCAATATATATAAATGATGATGGTCATTTAGTATTAGTTGGTGATGTTCTGCAAAATTCATCAATAAATATTTTAAAAGGTACAAAAGAAAATTTAATTAAATCTTCAGGGAAGGCTGCAAAGAGTGCTGTTTGCGATCTAAGAAAAGATGAAAATGATAATGTATTTGTTTTTGATTGTATTTCTAGATCTATTTTTCTTGGAGATAGTTTTGAAGAAGAATTAAAAGAGATAAAAAAATATATGAATCCAAAAGCAAATTTATATGGTGCATTAACACTAGGCGAAATTGCAAATAATGGGAATGAGTATATATCTTTTTATAATAAATCTTGTGTAGTAGGTGTGTTATGTTAGTAGATCAATTATCAATAGCATATAAATGTCACAGTTCTATTGGAAATAGTATTAATTTAAAAGAGATGATTAGAGAAGTTTTAAAAACTTTTGTTACTGAATCATATGCAATTTATGGACAATTTTGTTTGGTGAATGAAGATGGGATATTAGAAAAATTTCATAGTTTTGGGAAGATGGGAAGTTTTGATTCTTCAAAATATATAGAATATAAAGAACAATTATCAATAATTGATGATAAAGATATGAAAATATTAAAGATACGACTAGACAACTCTGTTATTTTTTTGGTATCCAAAAAATTAAATGTTGATTGTAGTTATTTTATATCTATGTTTGAAAGTTTAATACCAAAATTAAATCTAAGTGTTAATGCATGTTTAAATTACGATAAATTGATGAACTCAAATATTTTATTAAAAGAGCAAAAAAATCAGCTTATAAACGCTAATAAAACTAAAGATGATTTTTTAGCAAATATGAGCCATGAATTAAAAACTCCATTAAATTCAATTACATTAATATCTTCAATAATGTCAAAAAATAAAAGTGGTATTTTAGGATCAAAAGAAGTTAAAAATATGGAGATTATCAAAAAATGTGCAGATGACTTAACGACTCTTATAAATGATATTTTAGATATATCAAAAATAGAAGCAGGTGAATTAAAAATTCATAAAGATAGTGTTGATTTAAAGAATATAATCAACGAATTATTTGACTCATTTGAGCCAATTGCAAAAGATAAAAAAATAGGCTTTATAAATAATTTTAATATTGAAAATAGTGAGATATTTACCGATGAAGCTAGAATAAAACAAATAATGAAAAATCTTTTGAGTAATGCTTTAAAGTTTACTAATATCGGGCAAGTTGAAATTCTTTCAGAAGAGTTTGAAGATTGTTTAAAAGTTAGTGTTATTGATTCTGGAATAGGTATTAGTGATGATTTCTTACCTATAGTTTTTGATAGATTTAAACAAGTTGATAATTCAAGAACTCGAAAATACAAAGGAACAGGACTTGGCTTAGCTATCTCAAAAGAATTAGCAAATTTATTAAATTCAGATTTAATAGTAACAAGTAAAATTAATGTTGGAACTACATTTACTTATATTATTCCTAAAAAATCATATCAAAAACTCTTAAAAGATAATAAACAAAAAAATGAAGAAGAAGCATCTAAAGAAAAAGAATCAAGTAATAACGGTGTTTCTTTGGATAAAAAAATATATATTTTACATTCTAATAGTGTTGAACAATTTAAGTTAACTATCGCATTGAAAAAATATGATTTAAATGTAAGTCCCATTTTAAATGAAAGTAAAATAGAACAAATTATGAATGAAGATATTGAAAATAAATATATCTTTTTAATTGATTCAAGAATTAAAAATTTTGAAAATATACTAAATGAATATGCTTTTACTAAAGATAATCTAATTTGTTTAGTAGATGATAAATCTCTTTTGGATGATGAACTTTTTAACAAAATTGTTATATCAAATGATGAAAGTGTAGATTTATTAATTGAACATTTTCAAAGCTTGATTGTATAAAAAAGGAAAAATGAAATGGAAAAATTTAATGTATTATTAGTTGATGATATTCAAGAAAATATTTATTCTTTAAGATTATTGATAAATGAAAACTTTGATTTAAATATTTATAGTGCTCATAGTGCTCAAGAAGCAATATCCGTATTAGTTGATAATCCAATTGATTTAATATTAACTGATGTTCAAATGCCTGATATCGATGGTTTCGAATTTGCTCAATATTTAAAAGATATTGAAGCTACAAAAAATATCCCAGTTATATTTATTACAGGTATTTATGATAATGATGAACATAAATCAAAGGGTTATAATATAGGTGGAATTGAATATATCACTAAACCTATTGATAATGATTTATTAACATCTAAATTAAAAATTTATATTGATATTTATAATAATATTAAAAAATCAAAAAATGATTTATCAAGAACACAAGAGTTATTAATACATAATAGTAAAATGGCAAGTATTGGAGAGATGATTGGTATTATTTCTCATCAATTAAAACAGCCATTAAATGTTCTTTCTTTGTATTGTGATAATATGGAATTTTCATTTGATTATGATGAATTAACAAAAGAATATATGAATGATTTTTCAGTAAATACAAAAGGTCAAATCACTTATATGAATAAAACAATAAATGGTTTTTTAGATTTCTTTAATCCAAATAAGAAAAAAGAAGAATTTTTTATACATAATGCGGTTAATAAATCATTGGAAATATTAAAAAGTAAAATTCAATATAATAATGTCAAATTAAATATAGATGTTGATGAAACATTAAAATCTTATGGAGTTGAATTAGAACTCTCACAAGTTGTTTTAAATATTGTAAATAATTCAATTGATGCTTTTATTGAAAGAGAAATAGAAGATAAAGAGATATTTATAAAGCTTTTTAAAAAAGATTCTAAAATAGTATTAATGTTAGATGATAATGCTGGAGGAATAGAAAATAACAAAATTGAGAAGTTAATGGATCCATATTATACTACTAAAGAAAATGGTACAGGAATAGGCTTATATATGGTCAAACTTGTAGTAAAAAATAGTTTTAATGGTGATTTAAAAGTTGTAAATAGTAATACAGGATTAAAATTTATAATTTTTTTAGAAAATTATTAAAATAATACTTTTCTAATACTATTTAATACTATTATTACATTATATAAAGAGTATTGGAGGTATATTATGAACAGTGTATTTGTTGACATAAATTATAATTTAGATACAAAGTCGGTTTTAGTAATAAGTAGTGATATTGAATTTATTGATAGTTTAAAATCTTATTCATATGAAAAATGTAATATTTCTTTTTTTAGCGAAAATAAATTTTATTTGTTAAATAGTGTTATTGGAAGTTTTGATATTATCATTTTTGATAATAGTGAAAAAAATTTAGAAAAATTTGTAGAGGTATTTAAGTTAACTCAATCATATGATTTAAATATTCCTATGATTATAATAGAAGATGAAACTCCTAATGATTTATCTCTTTACAAATATAGCAATACATATACTATTCTTTCTAAACCATTAAATGAAAAAAATCTATTCTCTACAGTTGAGTTATGTGCTAATTTTTTATTTACAAATAAAAAAATACAATTTGAAAATGGTTTTTATTTTGACATAACAAGAGAATTATTATTCCAAAATAAAAAAATTATTAAACTAACAAAAACAGAAAGAAAACTAATAAAACTACTAGTAGAAAATATTAATCAATTAGTTACTTATGAAGAAATTTCTGAAATAGTTTGGTATGGTAAAAATTTCTCTATTTATTCATTAAGAAATGTAATTAAACATATTAGAGAAAAAACTGATGAATCTTTTATAAAAAACTCTTCTAATAGAGGGTATATTATAAATTCTTTATAATATTTATATGTTTTGGGATTCTTGAAAAATTATCCTAAAACATAAACCTTTATAGTTTTTTGAATTAAATTCGTAACTTGTATTAAAAGCTTCAACTTTTGCATTATGGTGTTGGGTTATTATTTTATAAACCATAGAAAGACCAATACCCGTTCCAACTGTTTGGTGTTTAGTTGTAAAATATGGCTCAAAAATTTTCTCTAAAATTTTTTCTTTTACTCCTAATCCATTATCTATTATTTCAATAATAAATTTATCATCAATTTTTTTTGTATTTATAAAAATATATCTACCGAAGTTTACAGGTATTAATTGTATTAGTGCATCTTTGGAATTATTTAAAATATTTATCATCACTTGAATTAATTCATTTTTAAATCCATCTATAATCGTGTCTTCATCAATATTTATTATTGTATTTATATTATTATTTATAAAAGTTGGATTTAAAATTGTCAAAGAATTTGATATCATTTCTTTTAAAGAAAAAAGCTCTTTTTCATTGCTATTTTTAATAAAATTTCTAAAATCATCAATAGTTTTTGATAAATATTGTGTTTGTTCATCAATAACTTTCATATTTTTAATTATCTCATCTTTTTCCATTGGATTAAATTCTTCAAAAAGTCTAACATTACTAGCAGCTGCTGATATAACACTTAAAGGTTGTCTCCACTGGTGAGCAATATTCCCAATCATTTCACCCATTGAAGCTAATTTACTCTGTTCTTCATAATTTTTATCTTTAGTAATATCTTTTACAGTTAACAAAATACGTTTTTTATCTGGAAGTAGAGTACTTGATACATTTAAAATAACATTATTTCCATATTTAGTTAGGTAGTTTCTTAAATAATTTTTTTTGTATCCATTATTTATAACATAATCTAACATTTGTATTGATTCTTCTTTTTGTTCATCAATAGTAAGCTCAATAGAGGTTTTAGAAAGTAATTCTTCTCTTGTGTATTCTGTGATTTTTAAATAAGCATCATTGAATTCTAAAAATTTAGAACTTAAATCGATAATAGCAATACCATCTTTTGAATTGTTAAATATTGTTTCAAACTCCTCTTTTTGTTGTTTTAGTACGATTTTTTGTTTTTCATTTTTTGTAATATCAATACCAATAGCTGTTATATAATCCATAGTTCCATCAAGTTTTCTAACTAGGGTATTAGACCATTCAAATATTCTTTCTTCACCATTTTTTGATATCCAAGCATTTTTAAAGCTTTTAATTATATTTCCATTTTTTGCATTTTCTAAAACTTCAACCACTTTATCTTTTATATCTTCGTTTAAAAGTCTTGTCCAATAAAAAGGTTCACTACTTATCTCTTCTTGTGAATAACCTGTAAATTCTTGCCCATAGTTATTTAATTTTATCATTGTTCCGGTACTATCAATCACTGCAATAATACAATTTGCACTTTCAATAATTGTAGATACAAAGTTCTTCTCTTTTAAAACTTCTTTTTCTAACTCTTTTCTTTGTGTTATATCACTGTGTGTACCGATTAATTTTTTTGGTTTATTCTCACTTGTATATTCAATTATTATACCTCTATCTAATACCCATTTATAAGTATTGTCTTTACATAATAATCTATGTTCATTTTTATAGTGTTTAGTTTTACCTAAAAAGTAGTTTTCAATATCTTGATAAACATTTTCTATATCATTTGGATGAATTCGATTTCTCCACTCATCAAGTATATTTGATATTTCATTCTCTTCATACCCTAGCATTTTTTTCCATTGTGGTGAAAAATATACTTCATTAGTTATAGTATCCCATTCCCATAATGCATCAGTTGTAGCAATTAATGCTAATTTTGCTCTTTCGTTTTCAGTTTTTAACTTCATTTCATTATTTATATCAATTATATATCCAATAAAATGAGTTATTTCTCCATTTTCTTTGATTATATTTGTAATATCTTTTACCCAAATATATTCATTATTTAAAGATCTTAAACGATATGGTTTATGTGAAAAAGATGAATTGTTTTTATTTTTTATAGATTGTGAAACTTCATTTTTTACTGTTTCTAAATCTTCAGGATGAATTAACTCTTCGTAAACAATTTTACCTGAAGTAAAATCATCAACATTAAATCCTAAAATATTTTTTATATTTTCAGATGCGGTATGAACTGGCCACTTTTTTTTGTTTTCCCAAATAAAAATTGCAATGGGACCACTTTTAAAAAGGTTAAGATTTAGAAATTTTTTACTAAGCATGATTTACGTAATCCATAATATTATTAATTTTCGCACTATAACATTATTTTGTTAATTTGATAGTAAATAAAACACCATCATTTTTATTTTCAACATTAATTTTACCATTTAAATTTTTTTCAACTATTGTTTTACAAATATATAATCCTAATCCTGTTCCATTTTTTTCATTTTTTGTTGAAAAATAGGGTACAAATATGTTCTTTATATAAAATTCATCAATCCCCCCAGCATTATCTTGAATATATATAAACTGTTCTTTATCATTTTCTGCAAAGTAAATATTGATTATTGGATTTTTGATATTTTTTGATATAAATGCATCTTTTGCATTATTTAATATATTTAAAACCACTTGAATAACATCATTTTTAAATATATTCAATTTATTTAACTTTTTATTTTCAACTATGATTTGAATATTTTCTAATTGAAATGAATCTAAAATCATATTCTTTACAATTATTATAATTTCATCTAGTGATATTAATGTTTTTTGTTTATCTTGTTTAAAAAAGTTTCTAAAATCATCAATTGTATTTGACATGTATTGTATATGATTATCAATCTCTTCAAATTTTTCATTTAATAAGTTTTTATCAAGATTATTTGTATTATTTTTAAATTTTAATCTAGTAATAATAGTTGAGATAAAAGTTAATGGCTGTCTCCATTGATGTGCAATCATTGAAATCATTTCACCCATTGCTGCATGTTTTGATTGATGTAAAAAAATATTTTCTTTTTCTTTTACTTCTCTTAAATCTAGTATGGAAACCATTTTATATTCATTGTTATGATAGTTTATATCTTTGATTTTTATAATAGTTGGAATTATCTCACCATTTTTTGTGATTATTGATAGTTCTTGAAATAATTGACTATTAAATTTAATAAATTTATCATTTGATGTTGGAATTAATATTCCAGTTGCAAGATTTCCAATAATTTCATTTTTATTTTCATATCCTAATATATCAAGTAAAGGCTTATTGAGGTTTTTAATAAATCCATCTTCAATGATTAAAATTCCTTCAATAGTATTATTTATAATATCATTTAAATCAATAAATATGTCACTATCAATATTCATTTAATTTCCTTAAAATTATTTATTTTAATAATTATAATATTATAATACATATTATCAAGTAATTTGATTAATTGGAGACAAAATGATAGATTATGTTTTTTTAGAAGAATATGGCAAAAAAATATCAGTATTATTTGCAGAAGATGATATAAATATTTCTAGAGAATTAGGTGATTTATTAAAAGATATTTTTTACTATGTAGATGTTGTCAACAATGGTGAAGATGCAATCTTAAAATATAATAGTTATTATAAAGAAAATGATAAATACTACGACTTGATAATTACAGATATTCAAATGCCAAAGATGAATGGAATAGATTTAATTAAAAATATTTATCAGATTACTAATACTCAAAAAATTATTGTATTGTCAGCCCATAATGAACCGGAATATTTAATTGAACTTCTAAATATTGGCATTACTCAATTTATTTTAAAGCCAATTAATTATGACAATTTTTTAGATGTTATATATAAAATTTCTAAAGATATTTACGAGCATAAAAATAAAGATATGAAAAAAGAAAAGATAATTAAATTATCAATGGATATTAAATGGGACACTGAAAATCAACAATTATATGTTAATAATGAATTATTTAAATTAACAAAAAAAGAGTTTTTATTAATAGAATTACTATTGAAAAATCCAGAAAAAACTTATAAAAATGAAGAAATAATGGTTTATTTATGGGAAGATGAACTTGAAAAAGATCCTGATATCACAAATTTAAAAAATCTGATATCAAGACTAAGAAAAAAACTACCAAATTTAAATATAGAAAATATTTATAGTTTTGGGTATAGAATAAATACTATTATTTAAATAGTCCTTTTTTCTCTTTAGCTTGTGCTAATTCTTTTGTTAGATTATTGTTAAGATCTTCTATCTCTTTTATATGAAATTTTAATTTAGTTTCATTATTTTTATAAAGTTGAAGCATACTTTCATTGTGCAAAATAGTATTATTTAATCCTGAAATTTTTTCAGATAATTTTACTTTGTCATTTTTTAAAATATGTATAACTTTCGTTAACTGTTCTATCTCTTCATTTTTTTTTCTTATAATATCAAACTTACCATCAGATTGATTTAAACTATTCATTTCATAGGCTTCTAATTGTTTTAATAAAGATGCTTTATTATCAATAAATCCTTTTAGTTGTGATTCAATATTAAAAATATGTCTTTTTAAATTTAAAACTTCTTCTTCATATTTTTGTTTATCTTGAAGTGCAGTATAACTCTCTTTTTTAACTTGGACAATATTTTGCATCATTTTTTTACTTAACTCTTTTTTTTCTTTCTCTTGTTCAGTAACAATATAGTTAATACAAATATATTCTAAAATATTTTTATTTGATTCATCAAAAATAGGCATTATTGTAGATTTTTCATAAACTATTTCACCAGTTTTTGATGAGTTTCTAATAATACCTTCCCAAATTTTTCCTTCTTTTAGCGTTTCCCATAATTGAGTATATATACTTGAGTTAATTTGTGGATCTTTAAGTGTTTCATAATTTTTTTCTAAAACTTCATCAATTTTAAAACCTAAAGTGTTTAAATAGTTTTCATTAAAATATTTTATATTTCCATTTAAATCTAATTTTGCAATTAATGCAATTTGCTCAATCATTTTTAAATATACTTCTAGTTCTCTTTGTTTTTTTAAGAACATACTTTTTAAGTATATTTTTTCACAAGTTTTATTTACCACACTATTAACTGCATCCATATCAAGAGGTTTTATAATATAGTTTACAACTTGAAGTTCAATTGCTCTCATCATTACATTAGCTTCATTTCTAGCTGTAATAAATATAACAGGAACTTCTGTGTCTATTTCTCTTATTTTTTCAAGCATATCAAGGCCATCCATTTTAGGCATATTAATATCACTAATAATTAAATCAAAAGTTTTATTTTCAATATGCGCTTTTTGTAAGGCAAGATATCCATCTAAACCATTTTCACAAACTTCTACACTATTAAAAAATCTCTTTAAAATTTTACTTAAGATTTCTCGAGCCCCTTGCTCATCTTCAACATAAAGAATGTCTAAACTTTTTATAAATTCTTTTAAATCTTCCATAGTAAACTCTTTAATTAAATAATTTTATTTTATAACCCATACCATAAATATTTTCAATATTTATTTCTGGGATTTTATTTCTTAATCTTGAAATTAAATTTTTCAAGCAAGAAATATAATCTTTACTTTGATAATCTTCATCCCATAGATAAGTTATTATTTCTTCTATAGAATACGTTTTATTACTAGATTGTAATAATAAATCTATTAATAATAGCTCTTTTTTTGTTAATTTAAAAGATATATTGTCTTTTGTTAAGATTTTTATTTCTTTATTCCAAAAAATATTATCATTTAGTTGTATTGTGTTCATTTCTTGACATTCTAAATAATCTCTAAAAAGTTTTTCAATTGCTTTATCAACAATAAATAAAAAGTTTTTTAAATCGATTGGCTTTAAAATATAATTATTTATATCTAATTGAATAGCTCTTAACATCATATCCGGTTCATCCCTTGCTGTTACAAATATAAAAGGAATGTCAGGATTACTATTTCTTAATATTTCTAAAAATTCTAGTCCATCCATTTTAGGCATATTAATATCACTTATAACTAAATCAATTTTATTAGTTTTATACAGTTCAATTGCTTCTTCCCCATTTGAAGCAATTATAACACTATTGAAAAATCTTTCTAGTATAGATTTAATTTTTGCACTAATTAATTTATCATCTTCAACATATAAAATGTTTAATGTTTTTTTGTAAGTTTCTATTGTTATCATAAAGTTATTATATAATTAAATAGTATCAATAAAGTATCATTTTAAAGATAAATAATTTTTTTATAACGATTATTTTAATTCTATACTTCCAAGTAATTCAGAACTTAATAGTGCTGCTTCAACATTATTATAATTAAAATAATCTCCAATAAATCCTAAATTTTTTTCACTATTTAAATAATAGGGCATATCTAAGCTATTTTTTGCGTGTGCATATTTCCAAAGATGTGGAATAATATTAAATCTTTCTAAATCTTCTTTAATTTCATCATCAAAACTTGTAAGAAGTATTTCAAATATTTCTTCTTTAGATTTTTCATTTATACAATTTGCAAACTCTTTTGTTGAGTGAATTACATACGAGCTAAACTCTTTGTATAAATATTTTTTAGAGTTATTGATTATATTTTCAATATCAGGATTTTCATAGATTATATTTTCATCTAATTTAATGTCTTCATTTGAATATAAAACTGTTGAAAAAATAGAATCATATTTAATAGTTGATAATTTTTCTTTTATATCTTCTTCTAATTCTATATTCATTTGTAATATTTGAGGAGCAGGTATACTAATAAATAGTAAATCGAAACCTTCATAAGTATGATTATTTTCATCTTCTAAAAGCCATTTATTATCTATATTTTGGGCTTTTGTGATTTTTGTATTTTTAATTAAATCTTTTTCATCTATTAAAAATTTACAAATTTGATTTATTCCATTTTTTGGTATAAACTCATCATATTTTGCTTTTACAACACCATTTTTAGCTAAGTCCAAACAAAACATTTTTAAATCATCTGTAATTGGAATCAAAGTTGAAGTTCCGTGGTCAATAAACTTATCTTCTATATACTTAGTACTAAGTCTTCCTCCAACTCCCCTTGATTTTTCAAAAATAGTAATATCTTCATATTTTTGTTTTAAATTATTATATAAGTTACAGCCAGAAAAGCCAGCACCAATTATTGCTATTTTCATAAGTCTTTCCTTATTTATAAATGAGTCTAATGATTGCTACAATAAACAAAGCTAAAGCCATCTGCTTTAGTTCTTTATCGTATAAAATCATAAATATTGATGTAAAAATTAAACCAAATGATAAAATAATTGGTCTAATAAAATCTTTAAGCTCTTTTGATATAAATTCTAGTTGATTATTTGATACTTCTATTTGAAGCTCACCTTTACTTGCTTGTTTTATAACAGATTTTAAATCTTTTAAGGTAAATGGAATATCTTTTATTTCATCAACTATTGTTTCTATAATACTATCTTTAGCTCCCAAAGCTTTTGGAAGATTATCTTGTAAGATTGGCAAAATATCTTTTATACCATTGAAATTTTCAATATAAGTTGTTCCAAGTCCTTCAATAATAGCACTAACTCTTAAAATATAAATCGCATCACTTGGAAGCTTAAAAGGCATATTTCTTGTACCTTCTAACACATCAAAAGCTAGTTGTTGCATAGATTCACTACTTAGATTATCATTTGAAAAAATATCAAACATTTTACTTGTAAACTCAGCTAACTCACCCGTTGGTGCTTCATAAGCAATTGTTCCTAATCTTTTACTAGCACTTATATAAAGCTCATAATCTCTCTCATTTGCAGCTTTTATTAGCTCAATGATTGCTATTCTTGAATTATTTGGAACTGTTTTTACCATTCCAAAATCAAGTAATATTATCTCACCTTCTTTTGTAATAAGTAAGTTGCCAGGATGTGGATCTGCATGAAAATATCCATTTATAAGCATTTGTGTTGTGTAAAAACCTACAAGTGTTCCGATGATTTTTTTAAAATCAATATTCTCTTTTAAAATATTCTCTTTATCATCAAATCTATATCCTTCTTCAAAACTCATAACCAAAGCATCATCACAACATAAAGCTGGAAATGCAAGAGGAAATCTAACTCCACTATCTTTGTACGTTTGAGAGAATTTTGTAAGATTTTGTAACTCTTGTGAAAGACTTACTTCTTGTAAAATCATTGATGAAAACTCTTTTATTACAGCTTCAATAGAGTTTTTTGTATAGTGTGAAAATAGGGGATTGAATAAAAAATTAAAAAAGTTTATTATTTTTATATCAGCACTAACTCTATTTTTAATACCTTTTCTTCGTAGTTTCACAGCAACTTTTGTATCATCATGTAAAATTCCTATATGAACTTGACCAATTGATGCGCAAGCTATTGGAGTTTTATCAAAACTTTTAAAACATTTATCAGTAAATGCAATATTAAAAATCTCTTCAAATTCATCTTTACTCATAGGTGGCAGTTTATCGTGAAGTTCTTTCAACTCATCCAAATAATCAGCTGAGAAAAAGTCAGCACGAGTCGCTAGAACTTGTGCAAGTTTTATAAAACTAGCTCCCAATGTGATAATAGTATCTTTTAATTTTTTTGGCTTTAATGGTTTGATTCCCAGAAAACTCTGTTTTTTCTTGATAACCAAATAAATAGTCAATAAAAATAAAAAGACTTTATATACTCTTCCAAAAGAGTATAAAGATAGGGTTTTTAAAAAGGTTTTTATTTTAAATCCTCTTTTAGTTTTTCTAGGTCTTCTTTAGTTGCAAGTCCTAGCTCATCAATAATCTCTTTTAAAGATGATTTTAATTCTTCTTTGAATTTTTTATCACTTTCTTTACCTTTTTCTTCTAGCGATTCCATAAAACTTTTGATATCTTTTGTATCTAGTTTTCCTTTTTCTTCTAGTTTTTTTAACTCGTCTTCAACTTTCTCTTTAAATAAAAGAGCTCCGCCAAGTCCAGTATAAATAAGTTCCTTTAACATAATTCATCCTTTTTTATTTATTATATGCTTTTTTTATATTTATTAATATAGTTATTTTGTCTATTGATTACCACGGACCTTGAAATCTTTTAACCTTGTGTAAAACTTTTTTCTTATGTTTTGTAGCTCGTCCTTGAACTCTTTTTCTCCACATTTTAAAACTACTTTTTTTCATTAAATTTCGCATCTTTTTTTTCACTTGATTTTCTGTTAATCCATAAAGTTCAAATATAGTATCAAAAGTAGTTCTATCTTGCCATGCCATTTCAATCAGTCGGTTTAAATCTTCTTCTTGGTACTTGGTTAAATCTTCTTTTTCTTTTTTTGATTTTTTGGTAAAATCTAATTTTATGCTATCTTTTTTTTCAAAATACATTTTTATTCCTGAATAGTCCAAATAAATTTTGATGTATCAAATCCTAAACTTGGGAGTTTCTCTAAAATACTATTTTTTATTTCATTTGAAATAGTTTTTTGTCTTGCTAAAATCCACAAGTACTCACGACTAGGAGTTCCAACAACTACATATTCATAATTTTCATCTAAAATTAAAACCCAATAATCCCCATAAAATGGTCTAAAAAAACTAACTTTTAGTTTGCTATTTGTCTCATCTATTGCATAGGCTCTACCCATTGCTTCTTTTTTTTCATTTGTTGTGATTTTTGTACATCTATTGATTACTTTTATAGTCTCTTCATCCATCATAGAGTAGTTTGCACTTACATTTTTACAATCTTTTTCAAAGAAATGTTCATATCTTGCTATTTCGTACCAAGTTCCTAAATATTTATTTAGTTCTACTTTATTTACAGTCGGGAGTGGAGCATTTTTTTGAGAACAACCTGTAAATACAAGAATCACAAAAAGTGCAAGAAGATTAAGAATATATTTCATTTAGTACCCTTTTTATTTTATTATAGTCTTTATAACTCTACTTTTGTATTATTTTTTTGTAGGTTCATTAAAAAACTCGCTCATATAAGTTCTATATATAAGTGGTACTTGATTTTGTTGTAGTTTTAGGTTTTCTCGCTCTTTTATTGAAACTGCATTAAAAAAACTTTTCCATAGTTTTTGAAACTTCTCTTCATTTTGGCTATAAGTTGGAACTTCAAATGATGCTACTTCTTGAACACCTATAAAATCATTAGTTTTAATGAAAGCTAGTTTTCTTTTTACATCGTGAATTATAAATTTTTGATTGTTAAATCTTTTCATAAAATGTTTTGCTAAAAAGTATATCACATTAAATTTACTATCAATTTTTGCATATAAAGTTCCATCTTCAAGCTCTTCAAATCTAGCATAAGCATACATCTTATGAACAAGTCTAAAAAGTTCTTTTTCTAATGTATTTAGACTAAATACATAAGAATTATTGATATTAAATAGTTCATTTTTATCTTTAAATCCAATAATAATAAAGCTAAGTAGATCTAACTCAAAATTTTTTGTATCACACATAAAGATATTTAATATCTTTTGTAAACTCTGTTTATTAAAGTTCTTTTTTATAGCATTTAAAACTTTTGTTGAGTTTTCTTTTGAAGTTTCTATCTCTATAATCTCTTCAAATAGTATTTTATTTGGCAATATTTTATATATTTCATTTGGTTGTAACCTTTTATAATAGACCTTATAAACCAAGCTTAAAAAGCCTTCAAAACTACCATCATATAGTAAAATCATAACTCACCTGTAATTGCACTATATTCTATATCAAACAAACTTGGCTGATAAATCTTTTTCTTAGGAGGTTTTGTCAAAGCTTGTTTTATACTATCTTTGTAAAAGGGAATTTGTTTTTGAAACTCTTTATTACAAGTTATAAAATATTTTGCTCTTTTTATAGAAATTTTTAATTTTTTTAAATCATCAAATCCTAATCTTTTAAATCGTCTAGCATTTAAAATCTTTGCAACAGCTCTAGCTCCTAATCCTGGAATTCGTAGAAGTTCTTCTTTACTTACTTTATTTATTTCCATAGGAAAATATGATAGATTATTTAAAGCCCAAGATGTTTTTGGATCAACATCTTCATCAAGGTTTGGAAACTCTTCACTTACTATTTCATCATAAGAAAAATCATAAAATCTAAG
>Ga0193956_1000253_pt1 | contig 25879 bp, 24 predicted proteins | sample BB_7_MG_FD_140358 | JGI IMG/M metagenome (GOLD analysis project Ga0193956, IMG submission 140358) | Microbial mat bacterial communities from the Broadkill River, Lewes, Delaware, United States - BB_7_MG | ecosystem: Environmental > Aquatic > Freshwater > River > Microbial mats | place: USA...
AGCAAAAACATACCTATCAAACTTTGGAGTTGATGAAACAAAAGTTGAAATCTGGGGAACAGGAAAACCAAGACGAGAATTCCTTTACTCTGAAGATATGGCAGATGCTTGTGTGTTTTTACTTGAAAATAGAGATTTCTCTGATACGTATAATACGGAAGATAAAGATCTGGCACTAAATGCCGATACTCCCGTCGCTAAAGCGAAAGTGGAGTGTATTATTAATACTCATATCAATATTGGTACTGGTGTAGATATATCTATAGCAGAACTAGCAGTTTTAATCCAAAAAGTTGTTGGCTATGAAGGTGAGTTCACTTTCAACATAGACAAACCTGATGGAACAATGGTAAAACTTACTGATCCTTCTAAACTTCATAGTTTAGGATGGAAGCATAAGATTGAGCTTGAAGATGGTGTTAGGACTATGTATGAGTGGTATTTAAATAATTTAAAATAATTTAAAAATAAAATCATACAAAATAGTAGTAGGAATGATATGTAGGACTATCAAATGATATCTTACTCTCACAATATAATGAAGTATTATCATTAAATGTTATCAATGATAAAGTAAAACTTCTAAATAAAAAAATATTGTTAATAGAAGATAAAAATAATGTATTTAGTTAAAATTTGATTTAATAATTAAGAGTATTGAATTAAGTTTAAAAAGATTAATAAAATGGAGATAATATGAATAATTCAAAAAATGTATTAAATTACATGTTTGGTAAAGGTGCAATTAGTAGTTTAAAAGAAATTTTAGATAACAAAGAATCTCATAATAATTATGTAATATATTATATTGATGAATATTTTAAAAATAGTGAACTAGTAAATAATCTGCCAATTAAAAAAGAAGATAAAATCTTTTTTGTTCAAACACAAATTGAACCTAAAACTGGATTTATTAATAAATTTAGAGATGAATTAATAAAAAATAAAAATAATTTCCCCAAAGCAGTTGTATCTATTGGTGGAGGAGCTACTCTTGATACAGGAAAAGCAGTATCTAATCTTTTAACAAATAGTGGAAATGCAGAAGATTATCAAGGTTGGGATTTAGTTGAGAACCCAGGGATTTATAAAATTGGAATTCCTACTGTATCTGGAACAGGTGCCGAGGCTAGTCGTACTTGTGTAATGACAAATGAAAAAAGTGGCTTAAAACTAGGTATGAATAGTGATTTTACTATATACGACCAGCTTATTTTAGATCCAGATTTAACTAAAACAGTTCCAAAAGAACAATACTTTTACAGTGGTATGGATACATATTTACACTGCATAGAGTCCTTAAACGGTGAGTTTAGAAATTCAATTGGTGATGCATTTTCACAGCAAGCTATATCTTTATGTAGGGAAGTTTTTTTAAGTGAAGATATGATGAGTGATGAAAATAGAGAGAAACTGATGGTAGCTTCATATTTAGGTGGATGTGCTATAGCAAATAGTTTTGTTGGTATTATTCACCCCTTTTCAGCTGGACTGAGTGTTGTTTTAGATACACATCATTGTATAGGAAATTGTATCACTATGAATGCTATGGAAGAGTTTTATCCAAAAGAGTTTGAAGAGTTTAAATTGATGGCAGAAAAACAAGGGATAAAAATTCCAAAAGGTATTGCTGCAAATTTAGATGAAGAAACTTATCTAAAACTTTACAATTCAACTGTGATTCATGAAAAACCACTTACAAACGCTTTAGGAAATAAATTTAAAGATATATTGACTTATGAAAAAGTAACTGAATTATTTAAAAGGATGTAAATATGGAATTTAAAATAAATTTCAGTGGAACGGGTCATAGATATACAAAAGAAGAGATAAATATAGTAGCAGAGGTTATGCAAAGTGCTGATCCTTTAACTCAAGGAAAGTATAGAGATGCATTTGAGAAAAAGTTTTGCCAGTTAAATGGAAACGAATATGCTTTTTCAGTGTGTAATGCTACTGCTGCTTTAGAGATGGCTGCTCAAATGTGTTTATTTAAAGATGGGGATGAGATTGTTGCTCCATCACACACTTTTACATCTAGTGTTTATCCGTTTATAAAAAAAGGTGCAAAAGTTCTTTGGGCTGATATTGATTTTGATACTAGAGTAGTTACTTTAGAGAGTATTAAAAGATGTATTACACCAAACACAAAAGCTATAGTTGTAGTACATCTATATGGTTTTATAATTCCTCAAATTCAAGAGATAGCAGACTTTGCAAAAGAAAACAATATTTTACTAATAGAAGATGTTGCACAAGCTATGGGTACAAGTATAGAGGGAAAAAAAGCAGGAACTTTTGGAAATTTTGGAATATTTTCTTTTCATTCACATAAAAATATCACAACACTTGGTGAAGGTGGGATGCTAACTGTAAAAGAGAAAAAATATGCAGATATAATCCCTATGCTTAGACACAATGGACACTGCGGATTTGACTTTGAGAGAGAACATTACTGGCAACCTGCTATGGGTGGGCTAGCTTTGCCAAACCTAAATGAAGAAGGTTTAATGCCAAACAATTATTGTCTTGGTGAGGTTGAATGCGCTTTAGGTGCTAAACTACTTGATAGATTAGATGAGATGAATGCTCAAAAAAGGCAAAGAGCAAATAGATTTATAGATGAGCTAAAAGAGTTTACGAGTTTAGTTTTTCATAAAGTAGAAGACAATAAACACAACTATCATCTTTTGGTTTGTTATGTCAAAGATGCTAAAAGAGATGAGATAATGAAAAAGCTTGTATATGATAAAAAAATCAAATGTGTCGTTCAATATTATCCCCTTAATCGTTATCCTCTTTATTCGAAGTTAGGATTTGGTGAAGCAAATTGTCCAAATACTGACGAGTTTTTCGATAATATGATATCTTTTCCTTTTCAGCATTGGATGAGTGATGAAGACTTTGAATATATGCTACAATCTACAAAAGAAGTAATGATGGAGTTAAATTAATTTATATGGATAATTTACTTATTGTAATTCCTGCAATTAAAAAAAATGCAGTGATACCTGATCAGCTTATAAAAAAGCTTGATGGTATTACTCTTATTCAAAGAGGCATTAACACTGCGAAAGAGATTACAGATAATATTTTAATAGTTACCGATAGTGAAGAGATTAGTTTGATAGCACAAAGAAATGGTATCTCTTTTCATAAGGATGTAACTCTTGAGATTAATTCAAATAATATTTTAGAAATAGTAAATAGCATAATAAAAGATATAAAAGGATCAGATATCCTTTTATACAGAGCAAATACACCTTTAATAGATAGTAGTATTTTGATAAAAGCATATAATGAGTTTTTAACAGATAACAATAATCTATTGGTATCTGTTAAAAATTTGGATAAGCAATTGCTAGAATACAAAGATAATTTGTTAAATAAAGTTGATAAATCTTATGTAAAAGAATTAAAAGCATTTTATATATATGATAAAACAATAAAAAATAGTAAATTTAAACCATTTCTAATCGATGAGGAAAAGTCGATTGAAATTGAGGGATATCAAGATTGGTGGGTGTGTGAAAAAGTTCTTCAAAGAAAAAGAATAGTTTTTAATGTAATAGGTAGTATTCAGATAGGAATGGGCCATATTTATCACTCTTTGGCATTGGCTCATGAAATAACAGATCATGAAATTATATTTGTTTGTGATGAAAAATATAAAATCGCAGTGGATAAAATCGCTTCTATGGATTATAAAGTTATATCTGCAAAAGATACTTTGCAAAAAATATTAGAATTAAAACCAAACTTAGTGATAAATGATATATTAAATACTGATGAAGCATATATTAAAGCTTTGAAAGAACAAAATATAAAAGTAGTAAATTTTGAAGATTTAGGGCATGGTTCAAAATATGCTGATATAGTGTTTAATGAACTATATGATGAACCACAGTTAAGTGGTAGCCATTATTTATGGGGATATAATTATCTAGCTTTAAGAGATGAGTTTTACGATGCTACACCACATAAAATGGTTACAAATATAGAAGAGGTTCTTATCACTTTTGGTGGTACAGATCAAAACAATCTAACACTTATAGCTTTAAAATCAATAGTAAAAAAATGTAAGAGTAATGATATTAAGATAAATATTGTTTGTGGCAGTGCATATATTTTTAAAGATGAATTGGAAAAATATATAAAAAATATTGACTACAAAAATATTGAATTAACATATGCAAGTGGAGTTATCTCTCAAATAATGGAAAAAAGTCAATTAGCTATCTCTTCAAATGGAAGAACAGTATATGAACTTGCAGATATGAATATACCATCAATTATAATATCTCATCATAAAAGAGAATCGACACACTCTTTTGCAACACTTGAAAAAGGGTTTATAAATTTAGGTATTGTAAATGAAGACATCTCTTTTCAAATAAGAGAAAAATTTGAAAAACTAGTAGAAGATAAAGACTATAGAAAATTGTTATTTATGAATATAAATAAATATAGTTTTAGAAAAAATAAACAAAAAGTAGTAAATAAAATATTGGAGTTAGTAAACTGATGCAGGAACGAAGAGAGAAAATATCTATACCTAAAACTACAGCAATTATACAAGCAAGATTGGGCTCAACTAGACTACCATATAAAATGATGCTCTCTCTTCATGGTAAACCTATAATAGAATGGGTAATAAGAAGAGTTCAAAAGTCAAAACTACTAGATGATATAATAGTTGCTATTCCTATCACTGAAGATAATGACTTATTAGAAAAATATATTCAAGAATTAGGAGTAAAGGTATATAGAGGAAGTGAAGGAAATGTTTTAGAAAGGTTTTATAAGTCAGTTGAAAATGAACATTGCGAACAGATAGTGAGAATTTGTGCTGATAATCCTCTTATAGATGGACTGGAGATTGATAATCTGATAGAATTTTACCAAAATAATAAATGTGATTATGCCTATAATCATATTCCTAAAAATAACCTTTATCCTGATGGCTTAGGTGCGGAGATAATTAGTTTTGATATGTTAAAACATCTGCATGAAGTGGTAGATACTCAGCATCATAAAGAGCACTGTTTATCTTATATTATAGATAATGAAGATAAATTTGATATAAAAACATTTGATCCCTTAGATAAAGAGTTACACCATCCTGAGATGAGATTTGATGTTGATACTTTTGATGATTATCAAAAGCTTTCAATGAAAAGATTTGATATAGATGTTAGCTCAAAAGAGATTATTAAAATATTTGGAGAAAAAAATGATGACTAAAAGGAATTGCAATGCAAAAATTAAAAGAACTATTTAATACAATAAACCCATATGAAAAAAAACTGTATAGACCTTATATCATAGCAGAAGCAGGTGTAAACCATGAAGGCAGCATGGTGATAGCAAAAAGACTTTGTGACGAAGCAAAAGAGGGTGGTGCAGATGCAATAAAATTTCAAACATACAAAGCAGATACAATTGCATCAAAAGACTCTCCAGCATATTGGGATACTACTAAAGAGCCAACTAAATCACAACATGAACTTTTTACAAAACATGATAAGTTTTGGAAAGATGAGATGCAAGAGCTTAAAAATTACTGCGATAGTATAGATTTAGAGTTTATGAGTACACCTTTTGATGTTGAATCAGCAACTTTTTTAAATGAAATGATGGATGTATTTAAAATATCATCAAGTGATCTTACAAATAAACCTTTTATAGAGTTTATGTGTGATTTTGGTAAACCTATTATTTTATCTACTGGAGCAAGTAGTTTATCCGAGATTGCAGAAGCTGTTTCTTGGATAGAAACAAAAGGAAATCCTCTGTCTCTTTTGCATTGTGTATTAAATTATCCTACACCTGATAAAAACGCTAATCTAGGAATGATACTTGATCTTAAAACTAGGTTTCCAGACAAAATAATAGGGTATAGTGATCATACACTACCTCAAGATATGAAAGTTTGTGAAATGGCTACGATGCTTGGAAGTGTTATTATAGAAAAACACTTTACACATAATAAAACACTACCTGGAAATGATCACTATCATGCTATGGATAAAAAGGATTTGAAACTTTTTAGAAAAAACCTTGAAAGAACTTTTGACATACTTGGTACTTTTAAGATAGAAGCACTAGAAGATGAATCTTCAGCAAGGGCAAATGCAAGAAGAAGTTTGGTAGCACTAAAAGATATACCAAAAGGTAAAGTTATAACAAAAGAAGATCTGACTTTTAAAAGACCAGCACATGGTGTAAGTCCAAAATTTATAGATGAGGTGGTAGGAAAAACTACACTTGTAGATATAAAAGATGATGATGTAATTAAGTGGGATATGTTTAGATGATTGACTTGACAAAAGAAATAGATACTTTACTCCATCAACTCTTTCCTATCACGAGAAGTATCACAGGTGAAGGAAATAGAGAAACCCTAAAGATTCTTCAAGAAATTGTACCTTTAAAAATCATAGAATACCCTACTGGTCAAAAGGTATATGACTGGAATATCCCTAAAGAGTGGAATATAAAAGATGCTTGGATAAAGAATTCTAAAGGTGAGAAGATTATAGACTTTAAGAACTCAAATCTTCATGTAGTTAGCTATTCAATTCCTATAGATAAAAAAATAAAATGGGGTGAACTAAAGTCACATTTGCATTATTTAGAAGATCTACCAGAAGCGATACCATATAGAACAAGCTATTACAATGAAAGCTGGGGATTTTGTCTTTCTTATTCTCAATTCTCAGTTCTTAATTCTCAATTACAAGATGATGATGAACTAGAAGTGTATATAGATAGTAAGATAGAAGATGGAAGTTTAAGCGTAGGAGAACTTTTGATAGAGGGTAAAAGTTCTAAAGAAATATTAATATCATGTTATATTTGTCATCCTTCTATGGCAAATGATAGCCTAAGTGGTGTAGTATTAACTACATATTTAACAAAAGAGTTAATGAAACTTGATTTAAATTATACCTATAGAATAATTTTTGTACCCGAAACTATAGGTGCAATAGCATATTGTGCTAATAACGAACTCCATATGAAAAATATAAATCAAGGATTAGTTATAACTACTTGTGGAGGCCCTGGAAAATTTGGATATAAACAGTCATGGAATAAAGATGATGTAATTAATAATATGGTCGAAGATGTATTTATTGAAAATGACCAAAATTTTATTACTTATCCATTTGATATTCATGGTAGTGATGAACGACAATATTCTTCTCAAGCATTTAGAATAAATTGTATAACTATTTCTAAAGATAAATATTATGAATATAAAGAATATCATACAAGCTTAGATAACTTAGACTTTGTGAAAGGTAAATATATTAATGAATCGCTAAATCTGTACTACACCTTAATAACCAAAATTGAAAAAAATTTAAATTTTAGGAATCTAATGCCAAGCTGCGAAGTGATGTTAAGTAAACATGACTTATATCCAAAAACAGGTGGAACTATAAATCAACTTACTCAAAATACTAAAAAAAATCAACTTGATATTATATTAGAATTATTATTTTATTGTGATGGAGAAATAGGATTGTATGATTTATCTAAAAAACTAGAGGTAGATTTGAACACCTTATACAAAATAGCAATGAAGATTAAAAATAAATATATTTTGGAGATAGTAGAATGAAATATTTAATTATTGGTGGAGACCACCCCAGACATCTACATTACTTAAATAGTATTGTAAACAATGCAACAGTTGTTGGAGCTATATTAGAAAAAAGAGAAAGTTTTATACCAGAGCCTCCAGAAGGTTTAGAGAAGAAAGACCATGAAAACTTTATTCGACATTTTGAAAATAGAGAAAAATATGAGTTAGAGTTTTTTGGAAAGGAAAAAAAATTACCTGAATGTCCAATTCACTATGTAATAGAAGAGACTTTGTCTAATGAAGAGAGTGTAAAGTTTATTAAAAAATTAAAACCTGATGTAGTATTTATTTTTGGAACAGGCATGATTAGAGAACCTCTATATTCTTCTTTGCCTAAATTAAAAATTAATTTGCATCTGGGTATTTCTCCAAGATATAGAGGTTCTGCAACACTATTTTGGCCTTTTTATTTCTTAGAGCCAAATTGGGCAGGTAGTACATTTCATTTAATTACAGATGAACCAGATGCTGGTGATATTATACATCAGTCTCTTCCTGTTTTAGAAAAGGGTGATACCATACATGAAATAGCTTGTAAAGTTGTACAACAATCTGCAATAGATGTTAAAATGATTATTGATACATTAGAAAGAGGAAGAGAGTTAGTTTTACATAAACAAAAAGGAACAGGTAAAAACTTCTTAACAAGAGACTTTATTCCTCAGCATTTAAGAATTATTTATGACCTTTATGATGATGATATAGTTAATCAATTTTTAGATAAAAAAATAACCCCTAGAAATCCAAATCCTATTACAATAAACTAATGAACTATTTGGTAATTACAGGAGATCATCCAAGACATCTTTATTATTTAAATTCTATAGCAGATTATTGTAATCTAGTGGGAATAGTACTAGAAAAACGTGAATGTTTTATACCTATCCCACCTAAGAATTTAAATAAAAAAGATTATGATAATTTTATAAAGCATTTTACAAATAGGAATAAATATGAATTAGAATATTTTGGGGAAGAAGGAAATTTACCATCTAGTCCAATTTGTTATTTTGAAGATAATAAATTATCAGAAAAAAAAGTTATTGATTTTATAAATCGACAACAACCAGATGTAATTTTTATATTTGGTGTATTAGACTTTGTTAAAAGAATAAAAAATAAAATTAATCAAAATATTATATTAATTAATTTAAATACAGGATTAATTCAAAGATATAATGGTGATGCTACTTTATTTTGGCCATTTTATTTTTTAGAACCAAATTGGGCAGGAGCAACATTTCATATTTTAGATAATAATTTAGATATAAATAGTATAGTTCATCAGTCTGTCCCCTCATTAAGCAGAGGCGATACTATCCATGAAGTTGCATCAAAAGTTGTATTGGAAGCTTCAAAAGATGTTAGAATAATAATTGATTATATGGAAAACAATGGCTCAACTTTGCCAATTGTAAAAAAAGTTTCAGGAAAAGTATTTTTTAGTAATGAGTTTAGACCTGAACATTTAAGAATTATATATGAGTTATTTGATGATAACTTGGTTGATACTTACTTAAATAATGATATTTCTCCAGAAGAACCAAGTTTAATAAGGTTAAATAATGAGTAAAAATGTAGTTTTTTTAGATCTAAAGAAAAAGGTTAATTTTGATGAAGTAAAGAAGGAATTAGATAGGTATACAGAAAAATGTGAATTTATATCTCTTTCCCCTTATTCGCTATATATATTAGATCAATTGAATATACAAAGCAAAGGTTTTCACTTTTTAAATTCAACTGAAAAATTTAGAAATAATGTGCTGTCCCATATTTGTGAATTAGAAAAAAAAATTGATGGGATATATTTAGGTCTGATGATAGATTTTATTAAACTTTCAAGTTATTTAGAATATGAAAAATCTTTAACTGAAATTTTTAATTATTTTAGTGATCATGAGATTATTTATATTACTGATACTAAAGATGGAAAGTTTGATTTTACAAATAATACAAATTTAATTCACAATATAGATTGTAAAAAAGTGTACATAAATAGAATATCAAATAATATATCAATGTCCAAAAATCGAAATATATCAATATCTAAAATAATAAATAAGTTAAAAACAATTTTATTTAATATTAATGTGAGATATGAATGGAAACATTATACAACAGTTATAAAAAAAAATAAATCTTTAGTTCCAAATTATATTCTAAATAATTTAGATAATAAACTTACGTCAGAAGATTTAGTTTTTTACTTAAAAGATAGTTTATTAAAAGAAGAATTGTTAAGGGTTATTAATAGTTTTGAAACTACATTAAATGAAAAACATAATAATTTAACAACTAGGTGTATGTTTTTAACATGGATTTTAAATTTTGATGAATATATCAATAGCAATAATAACTTTTCTATCTTTTATCAACATGGAAATTATTTTTACGAGAATATGATATTTAAGTATAGTGAGATAAAAACAGCTGATATTAATTTCGTTTTCAATGACTACACAAAAAAACTATTTGAAGATTTAGCTGCAAAAGAGGTTCATAGTGTAGGCTCTATACTTTTTAATAAGCCAATTAAAAAAAGAAAGAAACAATACGACTTTCTTTACATAACACAAGGGCATGACTATATTGGAAATCTTCAATATGTAGATTTTCCAAATTCTCTTCATAGTTTTGATGGATATGAATTATACCAAAGACACAAAAGTATTATAGAACTTTTTGGAACAAAATTTAAAGATAAAGAAATTATAATAAGAGTCCATCCGGTTGTTGTGACAACAGGTGTATATGTTCCCTTTTGGGAGTTGGCAGAACCTTACCCTAATATTACTATAGATGTTTCAATTCCAATTCATACATTAATAGAAAAATCAAATTATATTATAAGTGATTATTTTACAACTGAGTTTATAAATAGAGAACTTCACTATAAAAGAGATATCATGCTTTTTGAAGGTGCTCCTACACCACTTCCTGAAGAAACAGTTGAAGATATGAAAAAGATGTTTATACTTGTAGATTGTGTAGATGATTTAGAAAAAAAAGTGGAAAACATAGAAGATATTTCAAAAAATAGACCACGATATGACAATATTATAGAGTACTACTCATCTAAAAAGTGTGATACTAAAAAGATTGTTACTGAGATATTAGAAAAAGAACTAAATGCAAGAAACTAGCCTAAAAAAACGTTACTTTATAAAACTTTTTGCAAACATCATAAGTGGAATCATAGGTGCTATTCTTATAGCTATAGTTCCAAAGGCTCTAGGACCTGTTGCCTATGGACAGTTTGTTTATTTACAAGAGTTTTTTACTAAGGCTATTGGTTTTTTAGATATGGGTAGTTCTATAGCATTTTTTACAAAGCTTAGTGCTAGAGCTGAGCGAAAAGAGCTTATTAGTTTTTATTTTCTTTACTCATTTATCGTATTGGGTGTTATATTTGGATTTATCTATGTAAGTGATTTCTTGAGCTTTATTCATCATATTATCCCAGATATTTCTATTGAGTATATTTATATGGGATTGGTGTTTGGATTTTTTACTTGGTTTACACAAATCTTTATCAAGATATCAGATGCTTATGCTTTGACTGTATCTGTTGAACTTATCAAAGTAGGACATAAGATAGTTTCTCTTTTATTACTTTTATTTTTTGTGTATCAGTTGGCTTTTGATATAGAGCTTTATTATTATTTTCACTATATAGTATTAGTATCTTTTTTGCTCATCATTACGTGGCTTTTTATCAAAAAAGGTATTTTCAAGAACATTCTCAATTCTGATTTTTCAATTATTAATTTAACCAAAGAGTTTGTGTCATATTGTCACCCTTTAGTTGTTTATAGTATGATTGGACTTATTGCTGGTCTTTTTGATATATGGCTTTTACAAAAACAAGCTGGTAGTGTACAAATGGGTTTTTATGGTTTAGCTTACAGTTTGGCTGCTATGTGTTTTTTATTTACAAGTGCTATGACACCTATTATCACTAGAGAGTTTAGTAAGTCTTATGAGCAAAAAGATTTAGAAAATATGAGCAAACTTTTTTATAGGTATATCCCTATGCTTTATAGTATCGCTGCTTATTTTGCTATATTTATATCTGTACAAAGTGAAAATGTATTATTGATATTTACCGATGAGAAGTTTAAAGATGCTTTTTTGGTACTAGTTATCATGGCACTTTATCCTATTCATCAAACTTATGGTCAGTTAAGTGGTAGTTTGTTTTATGCAACTGGACAGACCAAGCTTATCAGAAATATGGCACTTTTTACTCAGCCTTTAGGTATGCTAATAGCTTTTATTTTTATATATTTATTAGATCTTGAAGCTGTAGGTTTGGCTTATAAAATGATATTGATTCAGTTCATAGGTGTAAATATACAGCTCTATTTCAATGCAAAGCTTTTAAATCTAGATATGAAACACTTTATATGGCACCAAGTCTATGCAGTACTGTTTTTTATAGTATTAGCTATGGTTCCAACTTTACTCATATCATTTAGTTCACCTATGGTAGAGTTTCTAATATCAGGTTTTTTATATACATTTTTAGTTATAATTTTTATCTATGTTTTTCCACAAACTTTTGCAATATCTAGAGATGAAATAAAAATGAACTTAAATAATATTTATAAAAAGGTTAAAAAATAATATGAAAATAAATATATTAGATTGTACCCTAAGAGACGGTGGATATATAAATAATTGGGAGTTTAATGATTCTCAGATAAAAAAGATACTAGATTCTTTAAATATATCTGGAATTGATATTTTAGAGTGTGGGTATCTTGATAGTAAGAAATATAAAGAGCAAAATTCTACATTATTTCAAAACATTCAAAAGTTGAATAAGTTTTTAAAAGATGACAATCTTGATTCTCAAAAAGTTGTGATGATAAATCATGGTGATTATGATGTAAAAAACTTACCAAATAAAAAAGAAACTTTAATTGATGGTATTAGACTTGCTTTTCATAAAGACAAATTAAACGCAGCACTCAAAGAAGCAAAAATTATTATAGAATTAGGTTATAAAGTATATTTTCAACCAATGGTTACAAAAAACTATACAGACTTAGAGTTTCTATCTATGATAGAGAAAGTAAATATATTAAATCCTTATTCTTTATATATAGTTGATAGTTTTGGTTCTATGACACTGGATGAGTTTAACAGATATTTGATATTGGCTGATTCAAATCTAAATAGAGATATCTCTTTAGGTTATCATTCTCACAACAATATGCAATTGGCATTTTCAAATGCTATAAGTATGTGTAATATAAATATAAAAAGAGATCTAATTATTGATGCTAGTATATATGGCATTGGTAGAGGGGCTGGAAATCTAAATACTGAATTAATAGCTGACTATTTAAACAAAACTTTTGATAAAAGTTATGATACTTTACCTTTACTAGAAATTATAGATGAATTTTTAAACTCACTTATGAAGAAAAACTCTTGGGGATTTTCTCCAGCTCAGTTTTTATCTGCATCGTTTAATTGCCATCCAAACTATGCAACATACCTTATAAATAAAAATACGAATCATATAGTAGGTATCAAAAAAATACTTGAAAAACTTCCAAATGAAAAAAAATCATCTTTTGATAAAGAACTTATAGAGAAGTTGTATATCGATTTTATAGTAGAGCCTAAAACAAAATTGAAAAATGAATTGAAACTTTCTAGTACAAAAAAGATACTACTTATAGCATCTGGTAAAAGTGTGAACGATCATACAGATATCATAAAATCAAAAATAAATAGAGATGATTATATAACTATTAGTTTAAATCATATATCTGAATTTGAAACAGACTTTACTTTCTTTACAAATCAAAAAAGATTTGATGAATTTAGTTCTAGACTTGATTTAGCAAAGACTATTATTACTAATAATGTATATACATCATTGGATATACATAGTGTATTAGATTTTAAAGAACTAGCATTTACTGATAAGAAACTCATAGTAAATGTAGCTGTGGTAGCAATTAACTATCTTGTCTCAATAGGATTTGAGGAAGTAAAAGTAGCAGGACTTGATGGATATCAACAGTCATTTGATAATTATAATTATCAAGAAACTACATTTATTACAGATACGAAAGCATTACAAGAAGAAAATGACTTTTTGCACTATGCAATAAACTATTTACAAAATAAAATAAAAATAAACTTTATAACTCCCTCATTATTTCAAGACGAAGTTAAACTCAGAATCTTGGGTGTGATACCTGCAAGATACAAATCTAGTAGATTTGAAGGAAAACCTTTATGTATGATAAAAGATATTCCGATGATCAAAAGAACTTATACACAAGCTGTAAAGTCAAATCTTTTAACTAAACTAGTAGTTGCTACTGATAGTGAAAAAATAAAAAAGTATTGTGAAAGTGAAAATATACCTGTAGTGATGACAAGTGAAGATTGTCTTACTGGAACAGATAGAATAGCAGAAGTTTCAAAAAGTGAACATTATGATTTGTATGTAAATATACAAGGAGACGAGCCAGTAATTGATCCTATAAGTATAGATGAAGTTGTAAATGAATTTAATATTTACAAAGATAAATATGTAGCTTATAATTTATATAAAAAGATAAGTCTAAAAAATGAAATAACATCAGATACAATTATTAAAACAATAGTAAATGAAAAAGATGAACTTATGTATATGTCAAGATTAGGAGTTCCTTTTAATAAATCAGAAAGTGAACCAACATTTAAAAAGCAGGTTTGTGTGTATGGTTTTACTAAGAAGGCATTAGAGTTATTTTCGAATAGAGACAAGACTTTAAATGAACTACATGAAGATATAGAGATATTGAGATTTTTAGATATGGGCTACAAAATAAAAATGAAAGAAACACAAGTAGATTCTATTGCAGTTGATGTACCAGAAGATGTGAAAAAAGTTGAAGAGTTTTTAGATAAGAATGGATTAAACTAATGATAAAAAATATATTATGGGATTTTGATGGTGTTATACTGGATAGTATGCCAATAAGAGATTATGGATTTAGAAAGATTTTTGAGAGCTATCCGGAAGAATTAGTAGAAGAACTTATTAAATATCATCGACAAAATGGTGGACTTTCTAGATTTCATAAGATAAAGTATTTTTACGATAAACTGTTAAATAAAGATATAAGTGAAATCAAAATAAATAGTTATGCAGAAAAATTCACAGTAATAATGAAAGAGCAGTTAGTAAACTCTAAATATTTAATAATGGACAGTGTAGAGTTTATAAACGATAATTATAAAAAGTATAATTTTCATATAGTATCGGGCTCAGAACACAATGAACTAAACTATTTATGTGAAAAGCTAGGTTTGTCAGAATATTTTATTACAATAAATGGCTCTCCAACACCTAAAAATGATTTGGTAAAGGGTTTACTTCTAAACTATGAATACTTACAAAATGAAACTATTTTAATAGGTGATAGTTTAAATGACTATGAAGCTGCTAAAGTTAATAACTTAGATTTTTATGGATATAATAATTTAGAATTAAAAAAGTGTTCAAAAATTTATTTAGATAATTATGGGGTTTTAGTATGAATTATTTAGTTACAGGTGGCGCAGGTTTTATCGGGTCAGTTATTTCAAAGAAACTAATTAAGGATGGTCATTCGGTAACTATTATTGATAATCTTTCGACAGGTTATTTATCTAATTTACCAGAAAATTCACATTTTATAGAGGGAGATATTTCAGATTTAGATACTATTTATAACTTGAAAAATAAGTATTTTGATGCTATTTTACATATAGCAGGACAATCTTCAGGTGAAATAAGTTTCGAGGACCCTGTTTATGATCTTAATTGTAATACCAGCTCAACATTAAGACTATTAAATTATGCTGTGGTTACAGGATGTAAAAGATTTATCTATGCTAGTACGATGTCTGTTTATGGAGAACAAAAAGGAAAAGAACAATTTAGTGAAGATGATACGACTAATCCGAAGTCATTTTATGCGGTTGGAAAGTTAGCAAGTGAAGACTATATGAAAATTTATAAACAGCAATATGGTATAGACTATACATCATTAAGATATTTTAATGTTTATGGTGCAGGTCAAAATCTCGAAAACTTAAAACAAGGTATGGTTAGTATATATTTAAAACAGTTTATGGATGATAAATTTGAAAAAGTAGAAGTGAAAGGTTCCTTAGATAGATTTAGAGACATTTCTTATATTGATGATATAGCTGACGTAACAATTAAATCAATTGATAACAAAGACTTCTATAATGATATCTTCAATGTAGGAAGTGGAATAAAAACAACAGTAGGTGAAATGTTGAATTTAATGAAACAACTTTTAGATTCAAAAAAAGAGATAATTATTACAGAAGGTACACCAGGCGATCAATTTGGAATTTATGCGAATAATAATAAATTGATGAGAGTTTATGATAAAGATTTTATTAAATTTGAAGATGGATTAAAGAATATGATAGATTGGATTAAAAATGCAAAATAATTTAATTGAAAAAGAAGTTATGATAAGTGAAAGTGCAAAAGTTGATTCATCTGAATTAAAATATTACTCTCGTTTAAAAGACTATGTAGAATTAAGAAGTAGTACTTTAGGTGAATATAGTTATATCTCGCAATTCTCTATAGTAAATAAAACAAAAATTGGTAAATTTTGTTCTATTGCTAATGGTTGCTATATAGGTCTTTGGGAACATGATACTGATGTAACTACTCATTCTTTTTTCTTGTATCCTCATTGTGGAGGATTTGTTGATGAGTATAAGGATTATAAAAAAGATATCGTTGAAACGACTATTGGTAACGATGTTTGGGTTGGAGCAGGTGCAATTATAATGAAAGGTGTTGTTATCGGAAATGGTGCTATAATTGGTGCAGGCTCAGTTGTTACAAAGAATGTAGAACCTTATTCTATAGTTGTAGGTTCTCCAGCAAAAATCGTTAAATATAGATATTCTGATGAAGATATAAAATGGTTAGAAGATATAAAATGGTGGAATTTTGATCGAGAATATATAAAACAATTGATTAAAAATGAAGGTTTTGGCTCTTTTGAAACTTTTAAGAAATTAGTGAAAAATAAATAAATATGAATTCAAAGGACATATACAAATCTTACGGAAAAAATAAAGAACAATTTCACAGATATATACATAGTATAAAAGAAAAATCAGTTTGGGATATATATACTATCATAAATCCAATTTTGATTAAAAACCCTTATGCTAGTAGCTTTCCGAAAAATTATTTTACTGATAATACAAAAAAGATCAATAGAATTACAACTTTTATAAAAGTTATTTTTAAGTATTATTTAAAAAATATATATTTATTGAATAGTTATTTCATCGCTTTTTGTTTATATAAAACTTATTATAAAAAACAAAGAAAAAATGATATGAATACTATAATAGATATATTTGGATTTGTAGATAAAACTAACCAAAATGGTAAATTTAATGAAAATCATCTTATGGGATTATATGAAGTATTTGAAGAATATAATATACCATATACTATTTTATTAAGACCTTATGGTATAGGAAAAAACCCATTTAAATTAAAAAAATTTTTTAAGATAATCAATGATGATAAAAGAGATTTTATATTTGAATATGAATTATTGAAATTTAGTGATTTTTTTAGTTTATTTGGTTTGGTACTTTTGTATCCATTTAAAACTTTAAGGTTATTAGTAGGAGAAAAGAATAATGATGATGTTATTTTCAACAATTCTATAATAGAAGATATAAAGTATTTTAGTTTTGATAGTTTGACAAGGTATATTTTAGGTAAAAACTTATCGAAAATAGATAGTATTAAAAAGATATATTCATGGTCTGAATTTCAAGCGATTGAAAGAAGTTTTAATTATGGTATAAGAAAAAAGAATAAGCTAATAGAATTAATAGGAATACAATTTTTCTTAAACTATGAAACATATTTTAATACTTATGTCGATGATTTGGACTACGAGATGTTAAGTTCACCACATAAAGTATATGTAAACGGTAAGTATTATCTTTTAGATAGAAAAAAAGTTGCATATAACATAGGAGTATCTTTAAGATATAAAGATATATTTTCATTTGTAGGGATTAAAAAAGAAGAAGATATATTACTATTAGGCTCATACTTAGAAAACGATACAAAATACATGCTTGAAAGTGTGAAAGAGTTTGATAGTGTAGTATTTAAAAATCATCCAGTTGCCGATATAAAAAGCTTTGGGATTTTGCCTAAAAATATATTTTTGTCAAATGAAAATATCTATAAACTTTTCGAAACTACAAAGTTAGTAATAAGTACAGCATCAGGTACAAGTCTAGAAGCAGTGGCTTGTGGTGTATCTGTTATCATAATAGCTAGTCAAGATAACCTTACTGCAAATCCATTAGTAGAATATGGAAGGGGTAAAATTTGGGATATAGCTTTTAGTAAAGATGAAATAGGTTTGCTATATAATCAGCTATTGAGTTATAGAAAAAATAATAAAGAAGAGATAAAAAAAATATCAAAATGGTATAAAGATAACTTTTTTGTAGAACCAACGGAAAAAAATGTTAGTAAAGTATTCGATATTGATATGAAGAATTTAAATGAAAAATAGTACCATTAATTTATATAATTTTATGATTATTCTACTTCGATATAAATTTTTAATGATAATCTTGATAAGTTTTTTAACTCTTCTGAGTAGTATTTATATTTATAAATTAAATAATTCATATTTATATAATTTAGAATTAAGTATGTATTTTAAAGATAATAATAAATTATTAGAATTAGAAAAATTATTGAATCTACAAGGTTTTAATATCTATAGACCCATACGTACAAATTTTATTTTTATTATAAGAAAATCGTATATTAAAGAATCTAGCATGTTAATAAGTAAAAAAAATGTTAGAAATTTTATGTCTAAATATGATAAAAATATTTTATTTAAAAAAGTAAAGTTTAAAAAAAATCTAAAGTACAATAAAAAAGGTTTAATTTTTTTACTGTTTATTCTTAATATTTTATTTACTATTTTAATAGTATTAATAATTAATTATAAAAAAATGAAAAATGAAAAATGAAAAATTATATTTAACCTTTAATATATTATTAATATTTATATACACTATGCATATAGTATCACCAGTTATATCTAGCATATATAATAATAAAATTTATTATATATCTATATTTATTTTATATATATGGTTATTGATTCAATTAGTAAAAAAAGATATAGATTTAACTACATCTAATATTATTTTATACTTTATCCCCTTTCTTATTAGTACAACACTTATTAGCGTTTATACTTTATCTTTTGAATGTATAAAATATTTTACATATGTGTTTATTTTATTTTTCTATATAAATAAATATATGAATAATGAAAAATATTATATAATATATTTAAATCTCGTAACGTATTCTTTTCTATTGATGTTATTTATGTATATATTAGTTTTAATTAATAAAAATCTATCTAATGAATATTTTTTTGAGCATTTGAATTATTTACCTTTTTTGCCTAATAGTATATTTGAAAATAGAGGACATGATATTTCTTTAATCTATTATACATTAGTTTATCTAAATACACCAGATCCCGATAGTATGTCAATATTTAATGTTACGAGGTTTTATGGGTTTTCCTATGAACCAACTATATATGCAAGTCTAATTTTCCCTAATGTATTTATTTCTGTATATTTTAAAAGATATTATCATACGGTAATATTATCATTATCTTTATTATTAATATCATCATATAGTGTATTTTCAATTATTATATTCTTATTTATTCTTTATATTATACAATTAAAAATTAAATTAGATTATATATTAATTATAGGTATTATAGGTATTATATTTTGTTTTCACTTTTCCCCTTTTGATTATTTAACAGAAAATTATAGTGCAAGATTTATAATGTATTCTTTGTTATATGAAGAAATGAAATATGATTTATTATCGATAGTGACAATGAATACAATACTAGATACTTTACATGTATTAAAATTATTTGGTTTTATAATAATAATTTATATATTAATACATTATAGTCTTAAAAGTAAGAATAAGTTACTTCTAATTTTTTTCATTATATCTAATGTTATTCTATTTGCTAAAAGTGGAGAACCCTTTTCCCCACTTTTAACTTGGTATATTAGTTTCGTATTCTTTGTATTATCTAAAGAAAAAATATTAATATTTAGCAAAAATAATGCTAATCTATAATATAATTAATTTTAAATTTGAATAAAGGTATATTTATATGAAAGTAGTGCTACTAGCTGGTGGATTTGGTACAAGACTTAGTGAAGAAACAGATATTAGACCAAAACCAATGGTTGAAATTGGTGGAAAACCTATTTTATGGCATATTATGAAAATTTACTCAGAATATGGATTTAATGATTTTGTTATATTACTTGGATATAAAGGTTATTATATAAAAGAATACTTTGCAAATTATTTTTTACATCAAAGTGATGTAACAATAGATATGTTAAATGGACAAATGAAGATACATAATAATTCAAGTGAACCATGGAAAGTTACATTAATTGATACTGGTTTACACAGTATGACAGGTGGGAGAATTAAAAGAGCACAAAAATTTATTGGAGATGAATCTTTTATGCTTACTTATGGTGATGGTGTTGCTAATATAGACATAAAAGAGTTAGTAAAGTTTCATAAATCACATGGTAAAGCCATAACTATGACATCTGCTCAGCCAGATGGTAGGTTTGGTGCTTTAGATATAGATGAAAATGATAAAGTAAATGAATTTAAAGAAAAACCAAAAGGTGATGGTAGCTGGATAAATGCAGGTTATTTTGTATGTGAGCCCAAAGTATTTGATTATATTTTAGGTGGTGACAGTATTGTATTTGAGCAAGAGCCTTTAATGAATCTTGCAAAAGATGATGAAGTATTTACTTATAAACATCATGATTTTTGGATGCCAATGGATACTTTAAGAGATAAGATAAAACTAAATGAACTTTGGGAGAAGAATAAAGCACCTTGGAAAGTGTGGGATAGATAAATGTTTGATAGTGTCTATAAAGATAAAAAAGTTTTAGTGACAGGACATACTGGTTTTAAAGGCACATGGCTTACAACTTGGCTTATTAAATTGGATGCAAATGTTATAGGTATCTCAAAAGATATTCCTACAACGCCTTCTATGTTTGAAGAGTTAGAATTAGAAACTAAAATAAAGCACTATGAAGAAGATATAAGAGATTTATCTAAAATGACTGAGATAATTTCAACTGAAAAACCTGAGTTTTTATTTCACCTTGCTGCTCAACCTATAGTATCTACTTCTTATAGTGATCCAATAGAGACAATATCCTCAAATGTAATGGGAACAGCAAATATACTTGAAGCTCTAAAAGTATCAAACCATAAATGCACAGCTGTTATTATCACAAGTGATAAAGCTTATGATAATGTGGAACAAGTATGGGGATATAAAGAAGATGATAAAATGGGCGGTAAAGATATATATAGTGGCTCTAAAGGTGCAGCTGAGCTTATCATAAAATCTTATTATCATTCATTTTTTAAAAATGATGAATGTAATATAAAACTTGCTATTGGAAGAGCTGGCAATGTTATTGGTGGCGGTGATTGGGCAAAAGATAGGATTGTAGTGGATTGTATGCAAGCTTGGAGTAAAGGTGAGGTTGTAGAAATACGAGCACCAAAAGCAACTAGACCATGGCAACATGTACTTGAACCTTTAAGTGGCTACTTAAATTTAGGTCAAGTTCTGTACGAAAATAAATCTCTACATGGAGAAGCTTTTAATTTTGGTCCAAGAGCTGAACAAAATCATACTGTAGAGCAATTACTTATTGATTTGAGTAAATATTGGGACTTTAAAGATGTAAACGATGCTTATACAGTGACAGGAAATATTCCATTTCATGAAGCAGGGCTTTTAAAGCTGAACTGTGATAAAGCTCTTTTTCATTTTAAATGGCAAGCAAATTTGGAGTATAAGGATACTATTAAGTTTACTAGTGAATGGTACTTTGATTTTTATAAAACAGATAAAAATATACATGATAAAACTATCAAGCAAATAACAGAATATGAAAATATGGCAAAGCAAAAAGGTTTAAAATGGACGGAGTAGTTTTAACACCATTAAGACAAATTTTTCACCCAAAAGGTGATATCTTTCATGCTATGAAGAGATCAGATAAGGGCTTTGATGGTTTTGGTGAAGCATATTTTTCAACGGTCAATAAAGATGATATAAAAGGCTGGAAAAAACACACTCAAATGACTTTAAATCTGGTTGTTCCCATAGGAGAGATTGAGTTTGTTATTTACGATGAAGATAAAAAAGATTTTTTTAGTATAAAGTTATCCAAAAATAACTATCAAAGGCTCACAATTAAACCTAATCTTTGGATGGCTTTTAGGGGTATTGGAGAATATAATATGCTTCTAAATCTTGCTAGTATTGAACATAATCCGAATGAAGCTGTTAATATTGAATTGAGTGAAATAGATTATGAGTGGTAAAAATGCTAAAGTATCAATTCTTATGAATGGTTACAATGCTCAAAGCTATCTTAAGGAGGCGATTGATAGTATTTATCAACAAACTTTTCAGGACTGGGAAATTATTTTTATAGATAATTGTTCAACAGATAGTACAAAAAAGATTGTAAAAAGTTATGATGATAAAATAAAATATTATCAAACTGACATCAATATTCCAATTGGTGCAGCTAGAAACTTTGGTTTGCAGTATTGTAATGGAGAATACCTGGCTTTTTTAGATACAGATGATATTTGGATGCCTGAAAAACTTCAGAAACAAGTAAGTATTCTAGACAAAAATCATGAATATCAGTTTTGTTACACTGGAGTAATTTATATTAATGAACAATCTAACAAAATTGGTACAACGATTCCCAAAGCAAAGTCTGGTTATGTATTCCCTCAGCAATTAATTAGATATGAAATAAATCAACAATCAATTATTGTAAGAAATAATATTGATATTCATATAGATGAAAACTTATATCATGCTCCAGATTTTTGTATGTTTATGAATATCTCAAGTAAATATGAGGGATTTGTATTGAAAGAGTATCTAGTAAAATATAGAAAGCATGCCAATTCTCTGACATCAAAAAATATTGAAATCTGGTGGTCTGAGATGAAAATAGTACTTGATGATATATTTGAAAAAAATAAATATTTACAAGAAAAGTATCCTAAAGAGTATCAGTATGCATATGCAAAAGTTGCATATAATAAAGCTAGATATCTAATGAGTATTTCTAATAGAAAAGATGCAAATGAAGAATTAGCTAAATATAAATATGTAGATATAAAATACTTTATACTTTATATTATTTCTTTTTTTCCTATAAGTATTTGGAATTTTATTCATAGGCTCAAATAAATGATTTATTTTATAATTATCAATTCTAGAGTTTAATAAAAGTAGATAGAGAACTGAAATTTGATGAAGATAAAAGTCCTGTGACAGTTGAAGACTGAAAGTACTAGATTGATAGTCAAAACAATAGTAAGGTTATTGAAAAAAATGGAAAATGAAAAGTTAGTATCTATAATCACACCTATATATGATACTCAAAAATATATTTCAGAAACGATTGAAAGTGTTATTAATCGAATTTATCAAAATTGGGAAATGATTATTATTGATAATTTCTCAACGGATTATAGTATTAATACTGTACTTATGAAGAAAGACTTGATTATTAAATTTAGAGATATACATTTAGTAGTGTTAGAATATTTGTATTTTTGGATTGAAAATTTAATGATAAATAAAAAAGTTTATTTAATAAAAGAAAACTTAATAAATTATCGAGTGCTAAGAAAATCTGCATCAAATAGAAGTTCTGATCAAGGTTTTAGAAAATTGTATTATCTATATTCATTACTACTTAATGAAAAAAAAATCACTTACCTTATTCTTGATATGTAATATCATCAATACTTTAAAAATAACTATTAGAAATATACAAAATCTATTCAAAAATTAGGAATAAATATGATTAAGACTATTATAATTGGTAAAAATAGTAATTTATCAAATAAATTGATATTCAAGATATATAATTGTATATCAATTTCATCACGCGATATATTAGATAATATTAATATACTAAAAGAATATAAAGATGAAAAAATAAATATTATATTCAATAACTTTCAACCTGCTACTATGTTGAATAATATTAGTAATGTAGAAAAATATATAGAAAATTCAATTGGTATAACATCAAAAATACTTAATTTTTTTAGAATAAATAATATAAAAATAAATAAGGTTATATATACTAGTAGTAGTTCAGTATATGGCAATAATATTTTATGTAGTGAGAATGATGAATTAAAACCTTTAAATTTACATGCTTCTTTAAAAGTTTCAAATGAAAAATTAATAGAAAATTATTGTGTTCTAAATAATATAGATTATACTATTGCTAGAATATTTAATATGTATGGAGGAGATGATAATTTTTCTATTATAAGTAAAATAATAAATGCATACAAATCAAATAGTGAACTTACTATTGTAAATAATGGAAATGCTATAAGGGATTTTATTCATATAGATGATGTAGTTGATATATATATAAGGTTATTAGAAATTAAAGATATAAAAATATTAAATGTAGGTACAGGAAATGGCACTTCAATAAAAAATATAATTGATTTTTTATATAATCAAAATATAAAACTGAAAACTAAAAATATATTTAGAGATGAGCTTAAAACATCAACTTCAAATAATAGATTATTATTTGATAGACTAAAAAAAGAAAATTTTATAAAAGTAGAAAATTATGTTAAAAGAGAGTTAAATATATGAAAAAAATTATAATAATTACAACAGTACCAATGAGTTTAGCAACATTAGTTAAAGGACAAGCTAAATTTCTATCTAATTTCTATGAAATTAAATTGATATCCTCAAGTAATGATATAAATACTACTATCTCTGAGTTTGAAGGCGTAGATGTGGAGTCTATTGATATGTCTAGACAAATAACGCCATTAAAAGATTTAAAATCTTTATATAAGATTTTTAAGTATATTAGAAAAGAAAAACCTGATATGGTATATTCTTTTACTCCAAAAGCAGGTTTACTTGCTATGATTGCCTCTTTTTTATCTAGAGTACCTATTCGTACGCATAATGTTGTAGGTATGCCTTTAATGGAAGCAAAAGGTAAGAAATTATTTTTATTAAAATTTATTGAAAAATTAACTTACTTCTTTTCTACAAAACTTTTTTGTAATAGTTTTGGTTTAAAAGAATATATGAATGAAAACTTAACTTTATTACCAATAACTGTAGTAGGTCAAGGTTCTATTAATGGTGTTGATACAGAATTTTTCAAGAATACAAAAACAAAAGATGAAAAAAATAGAATAAGAGAAAATTTAAATATAAGAGAAAATGATTTTGTGATAACTTTTGTCGGAAGAATCGTAAAAGATAAAGGTATAAATGAGCTAGTTGAATCTTTTGTAAAACTTTTAGAAAAACATCAAAATCTAAAGCTTTTATTAGTGGGTGACTATGAAGAACATTTAAATCCTATAAAAAAAGAAAATAAAAAGACTATTGATACTTTAGATTCTATTATAACTGTTGGTTTCCAAGATGATATTAGAGAGTTTTTATCTATAACTAATCTTTTTGCACTTCCTTCATATAGAGAAGGTCTACCAAATTCATTAATAGAAGCTGGTAGTTTTGGAATACCATTACTAGCAACAAATATTAATGGGTGTAATGAAATTATAGAAGATAATGAAACAGGAATAATTATTGAGAAGAAAAGTTCAGTAAGTTTAGAGCAGGGAATAGAAAAACTAATATTAAATAAAGAACTTTATTCTCATATAAAAAATAAAGTTAGAGATGAAATGATCAGAAAATATGATCAAAATTACTTTTGGAGAGAATTACATAATGAATTTAAAAAGATTCTTTGATATAATATTATCACTAATATTAATTGTGCTTTTTAGTCCTGTTTATATTGTAATAAGCATACTAATTATTTTTAAAATGGGTGGACCGATACTTTTTAGACAAAAAAGACCTGGATATAAAGAAAAAATATTTGGAATATATAAATATAGAACGATGACAAATGAAAAAGATAAAGATGGAAATTTACTTTCTGATGATCAAAGACTTGTAGGAA
>Ga0193956_1000254_pt1 | contig 25864 bp, 22 predicted proteins | sample BB_7_MG_FD_140358 | JGI IMG/M metagenome (GOLD analysis project Ga0193956, IMG submission 140358) | Microbial mat bacterial communities from the Broadkill River, Lewes, Delaware, United States - BB_7_MG | ecosystem: Environmental > Aquatic > Freshwater > River > Microbial mats | place: USA...
CTTAATGTGGGATTTCTCAAATGGTAAATATCAAATGCCTCATATTCCTTTATATTCATGGGTAGAATTAGGTAAAATTGATCCATCATTATTAAGAACAATGAGGCATATTGGTTTTAGTAACTATAAACCATCTTGTGATGGAGCATTTTTTATAAATGAAAAAGATGACTCTTTTGATATGGAAAAAACTTTATTAAATGATCCTAGTGATTATCCAGAAGAATATTCTTACGATAAGTTACCACAATATGTACAACTTGAAGATATTCAAACTGATGATATTAAAGATGAAGTATCAATAAACAAAATAAACTTTAATTGTGCATCTTTAACAGACTTAATGACACTTCATGGAATGGAAGATGAATTAGCTATTGAAATTATGGAATTTAAAGAAAATAATACAATTACAGATGCAAGTGATTTATTAGAGTTAGAATCTATTGATGAACAAATGATTAAAACTTGGAATGAAAATGTTGCTGATATGAGAGTTGATATTAATAATGCTGATGAAAACACTTTAAAGAAAATAAAAGGTATTGGTGCTAAACTTGCAAGAATCATTTTAGAATTTAAAGAGAAAATTGAAGAATTTAAAGATTTAGACCAATTAAAAGATATTGAAGGGATTGGTAAAAGTAAATTTACTCAATTAAAATCTAGATTAAAAATAGGAGAGTAATTTTTGAAACAACTTTATAGGTCATATAATGAGTCTACAGATATTTTTAAAGATTTAGAAAATAGATACTCTAAATACATAAAATTAGAGTCGATTGGAAAAACTTGGGAAAAAAGAGATATTAATTTAATTACAATTTCTAAAGATATTAAAACTGCGCATACTAGACCTGCACTTTTTTTTACAGGTACTATACATGCAAGAGAATGGGTAGGACATGAAGTAGCAATAGAGTTTGCTAGATACGTATTAGAAAACTATGAGAATGATCCTATTATTCAATCATACTTAGAAAATGCGACTATTTATATGGTTCCTTGTGCAAATCCTGATGGATATGAATACTCAAAAAATCACTTTTCTTTTTGGAGAAAAAATAGACGGGTTAATGCAGATGGAACATATGGAGTTGATTTAAATAGAAACTTTCCAATAGGTTATGTAAAGTCTTCAGTTCCTTCATCAAATGTATATGGAGGTCCTGAGCCATTTTCTGAACCTGAAACAAGAGCATTAAGAGATTTTGTTGAAGCTCATGAAAATATTTCAATTGCTTTAGATTATCACTCACAGGGAAATGTATTTTTCCCTGCACATGATTTTAGACATGAAGATACTATTGATACAACAGATATGAATACTTTATGTGCAAATATGGCAGAAGAGATAAAAAAGATTTCAGGCCGAGAGTATGGAATTCATCAAGGGAAACCACCTACAAAACTTATTTCTGGATCAGGTAGAGAATTTTATCACTCACGTGGAATTATCGCAAGTGTAGTTGAAGTTGGTACAAGAAATATTTCTGATTATATGGATGATATGGATGAACATTTAAGAGAACATATTCCTGCTTTATTAGCAGCTGTTAAAGAAGTTCCTAATTATGATAAAAACAATAAAATTAAAAGAGTTGATTCTTTTGAAATTACAGAAATTGGTTCAAATCATGCAAATTTAAAATGGGAATATTCTAGTAAAGAAGATGTATTCTTTGAGATATATAGAAGTTTAAAAAATAAATCATTTTGTAATAGCTCAAACTTAATTGGTAGTACACAAAACTTAGAATTTAGTGATATTAATCTACAAAGTAATAAAGATTATTTTTATAATATAAGAGCTGTAAATAAAAAAACTAATCAAAAGTCACCTTTTTATCCACAAATTGCACTTAGAACTGATCCTGAATATGATGAATTTTCAAGAACATATTATGCAAACTCAAAAGAAACTGGTTATGTAGCTGAGAATATTAATGACAATGCAAAACATTTTGGTATTAACTCTTTATTTGTTGGAGTTGATGAAAATAAAGGTGTTTCATATGCAATTGTTACAATAAATGTATCATCACTTCCTGAAGATGCAATTATTAAATCGGCAAATGTAAATCTTTATCCTATAAATAGAGTTTCTACTACAATTGAAAAATATGGTGAATGGAATATAGGAATTGTTGATCAAGATGCTATGGGAGATCTTACAGATTTTGATGATGTTAATAATATGAAAATATTACAATATATTGGAAGACCTACATCATCTGATAAACTTACGCAAGGTATTTGGAGAACATGGGAACTTTCGGGAATTGAATGTGAATGTTTACAAGAAGTTGCAAAAAATGGAAAAGTAGTTTTAAGAGTTGAAGGGCCTAAAGAATTAATCATAGGTAGAACTAGACAAATGATGCAATGGGATATTGGATATGGTAAATTTGGTTATGGATTACCTTATAGACCAAGACTTGAACTTACTTATACAATCAAACCAACAGTTACTACTTTATATCCAAAAGCATTATACACATTAAGTAAAGATGGAATTAAACATGATGAGTTAATTTCTGGTTATGATGATGAAGGAAGTAAAATTTATTCAACTTTTGAATTTAATATTTCATCGCTGCCTCCACATAGTGAAACTTTTATTACAAGAGCATACTTTGAACTAAACTCAACAAAAATCTATATTAAAGATGATATTAGATTTCATTTAGAATTTGTTGATGAAAATATTGATAAAGATTATGAAGGTATTGTAAATAGAGAAATAATTCAAAATATTGGTTATGATGTAAGTGCAAATGAACTTAAAAACAATCAAACTCAATACTTTGCTTTTGATACTTTCTCTGAAATTACTTTAAATGAAAAGCTTAAAGAAAAAAGTGATGTAGCTTTTGTTTTAAGACCTACTTCATCTAAAAAAGCAAATAAAAATAAAACTGTGTCATGGGAAACTAAAAATCTATCATTAAGTCCTAAACTTATAATTGAACATATTCCAAAAAGAAGAGAAGCATTACCACAAGTTGAGAATGCTCAATTAATTACAGAAAATGGAAAGATTAAAATCAATTGGACAAATCCTAAACATAGGGATTTAAAAGGTGTTAAAGTTATGAAAAATGCATATAGAGAACCCTACTCTACTCATGATGGTCAAAAACTTTTTGCAGGAATGGATGATTATACTTTTGATGATTTTGGTGCTTTAGATATTGATAAGTATTATGCTATCTTTACTTATGATGAAGTTCCAAATTATTCTAAACCTGTAATATTAAAATATACTGCAAAATAGGAAAATTTATGATTTTAAAATTTAAAGAATATTACCCACAAATTAACCCAAGTGCTTGGATAGCTCCAAGTGCTGATATTATTGGACAAGTTATTATAGGTGAAAATTCATCTGTGTGGTTCCAGTGTGTATTAAGATCTGATGTTAATAAAATTACAATTGGAAAAAACTCTAATATACAAGACTTGTCAATGATTCATACAGATGTAGATTCACAGACAATTATTGGAGATAACGTAACAATTGGACATAAAGTTATGCTTCATGGTTGTAAAATTGAAGACAACTGTTTAATTGGTATGAGTGCAACAATTTTGGATAATGCAGTTATTGGACAAGGTTCAATTGTAGGAGCTAATTCACTTGTAACAGCTGGAAAAGTATTTCCACCTAATTCTTTGATTATGGGAAGTCCTGCAAAAGTTGTAAAACAACTAACGCAAGAAGATGAGCAAGGTTTAATTAATCATGCTGCTCATTACGTGGATTATAAAAACGATTATTCTTAAAAAATAAAGCTTAGTAAATTACTTACTAAGCTTTCATCTTTATCTATTATTTACACTTACTATATTCTTTAGTTAATTCTTTATATAATATATCAAAACTTACATTTTCCATAGTTTTAATAATTTCTACCATTACAACATTATCTTCTCTACTATTCCATTCTTTAATATAAGAACCCTCTTTATATCCATTATCTTGTCTAAATTTATTTAAACAATTTTTACCAATATAAAGTTTTTGTAACCAAGTAAAAGATAATCCAGAAATTTTACAACACCTGAAGAATTGATCTATAAATCTTTCAATTCCAGAAAATGTTGGCATATTACCAGTTTCAATTGCAAGTGAGATATAAGATAGTTTTTCTGCTTCTTTAACCATTGCTTTTACATCTACATTTTCAACTGCTTCATAAATACAATGTGTATTTACTAAAGAAACTGCTCTTGGAACATTTGTTTCTTGTAAGATATAAGACATTAAAAAATGCCAAATGTCAACAAGTTCTACATGAATATTATTCATATCAGGTTCCGCATTGATATTTTTCCAGTGTTTCCATGGAGTTGATTCAATCAACTCTGCAACCTCCATATGAATACATCTAAGCCAGTTTATATCTTTACCAAATTTATTGATACCTAGTTCCCAGTTTTTTCCATTCGTAGAATCATTTAATTGTTTTTGCAATAAAAACATTTCTTCTAGTTTATGTGGAAAAGATGATGCTTCTTCTAAAAGTGAAGCTAAAGGTAAACACTCTTCAACAACACTATCTAAAGCACTATCATTAGGAAGATTTTTCTCACCTTTTAATAAATGAACAATTAATGAAACAGTATAAGGAATATCATCTTTTTCTTCCCATTCTAAAACATCTACTGACCTAACACCTATATATTTTATAAAATCTTCAATTGATAGAAATCCTAATGATTTAATACTAGTTTTAAAATCTTTATATAACAAACTTATCTCCTATTCTAATGGTAATTTAATGGTAAACTTAGCACCTATATCTGTGTTTTCAACGCTAATCACACCATTACTATGCTGCTCAATTATTGTTTTACACATATATAAACCTAAACCTGTTCCATTTTTATTAGTTTTTGTAGAAAAATATGGCTCAAATATTTTCCCCATAACATTATTGGGTATTCCACCTGCATTATCTTCTATCATAATACAAATATAATGACTCTCTTTTAAAGTTGATATATTTATAACTTTATTTTCATTATTTTTTTCATTCAGTGCATCACAAGCATTTTTTATTATATTTATAATTGCTTGAACTATTTCATTTAAATATACAAAAACATCAATTTTCATATCATTTCTTATATTTAATTTAATAGAATTAGCTTTTAATAAATATCCTATGAAATCAATAGATTTATTTACTATTATTGAAATATCAATAGTTTCTTTATTTCGATTTGGTTTAAAAAAATCTCTAAAATCATCAATAGTTTTTGACATATAATTAAGCTGTTTTCCAACATCATCGACAACACTATCAAGTAATTCATCAGTTATTTCACCATCAATCATTTTTGTAAGTGGTAGCTTTTGAACTAAAATTGAAACAGCTTGCAATGGTTGTCGCCATTGATGTGCAATCATAGATATCATTTCACCCATTGCTGCATGTTTTGATTGCTCAATTAATAAGTTTTGCTGACTTTCAATAACTTTTTTAGAAGTTATATCTTGACTAATTGCATCATAACTTATAATATTCCCCATATTATCAAAGTTTGGATAAATTGTTGTTTCAACCCAATAAAAATCTCCATTCTTTTTAATATTTTTCAACTCCCCTGTCCAGATATTTCCAGACTTTATAGTCTTCCATAAGTCATCAATTACCTCTTTTGCTGTGTCATTATGCCTTAAAAGATTGTGTGTATTTCCAACTAGTTCGGAACTTTTATAACCATTCATATTACAAAAAGCTGATGATACTTTTATTATTCTTCCATGGGCATCTGTTCTTGATAAAATAACTTGTTTATCAACAATATCAGCTGATTTATTTAATGCTGCTTCTATGGCTTTTGTTTTTTTATTATAGTTTTGTAATAAGTTTGCAAATATCAAATCAAATAGTTTATTTAGTTCATTTGTAATTTCTAAACTATTTAAATTTAATTCATTTAAATATTGAAGAAGTGCACTTCTAAGACCGGAACAAAGAATAAAAAGTTCTTCAGCTTTTACATCTTGTTTATTTAAATAGTTAAGAAAATCATTTGTTGATGAAGATTTACCAATTACAATATTTTCACTAATTAAATCAATATAATAATCTAATAAGCCAAAAGCATATCTTTTAATAAATAGCTCTTTATCAATTTTTCTTGTATTTAAAATAAGTATGATATTTTCTTTATTTATCCAATATCTAATAATCGCAAATTTATTCTTTTTGAAATTATCAATTTGTTCTTTTATATGAACTTGTTTCATTTCATATTATCTTTGTTTTTCTTGAAAAAAATTACAATCTGTTTTACTTGAATTTTTAACAACTATTGAAGGCAATTGTAAAGATTTAAACCCATATGCATTACAGCCATGAGGTTTATTCTTCTCCCAAGTTACATAATAATAAACGCATTTCTGGCATACGACTCTTTTTGTATTCATATTAAATTTCCACTTTACTCTGTATTGCTTTTGATAAGGATAAGATATCAACATTTTCTAAGCTAACACCCGTAGGAACACCTTGGGCAATTTTTGTAAATTTTATATTTTTATTTTTTAATTTATCTTCAATATAAAGAATAAAAGCATCATTTGCAATTGATGGAGTAATAGCAAATAGTATAGTTTCTACTTCATTATCATCAACAAAATGCGTTAAACTATCAAGAGCGTATTGTTCTAACTCTTCAATAACAAAATATTTGCCATCAAATTGTTTAGAATCTTCAATTATAAATATATCTTTTGCACTTTGTACAATACACATTTTTGTATTATCTCTTGAGTCATCTAAGCAAACTTCACATATTTCATGTTCACTCATTGAACCACATTTAATACATTTTGTAATATTTTTTAAAGCATTTTCAATACTATGTGCAATTTTTATTCCACAATAATTATCATTCATTACAACATGATAAGCTAGCCTTAATGCAGACTTTTTTCCTATTGTTGGTAATGATTCAAATGCTTCTACAAGTTCATAAAATTTTTCTAGACCTTTTTTCATATCGCGATTATATCAAACATTTATTTTTTTTTAGATAAAATCGCGGCTTATGATTAGAATATAAATATTATTTAGGAGTTTACATTGACTGAAATTGATTACTATGAACTATTAGAAGTAAGTAGAGATGCTGATAAAAGTACTATAAAAAAAGCATATAGAAAAATGGCTATGAAATATCATCCAGATAAGAATCCAGGTGATCATGAAGCTGAAGAATCATTTAAAGCAGTAAATGAAGCATACCAAGTATTAAGTGATCAAGAAAAAAGATCAATATATGATAGACATGGAAAAGCTGGTCTTGAAGGTCATGGGCAACAAAGAGGTGGTTTCTCTGGTGGTTTTGATGATTTAGGTTCTGTTTTTGAAGAGATGTTTGGCTCTGCCTTTGGTGGAGGAGGAAGCTCTAGGAGACAACAAAAATCATATAATTATAATTTAGATGTTGCAGTTGAAGTTAGATTAGAATTCAACGAAGCAATTTTTGGATGTAAAAAAGATATAAAATATCATTATAAAACAGCTTGTAAAACTTGTAAAGGTACAGGAGCTAAAGATGGTAAATTATCAACTTGTTCAACATGTGGAGGACAAGGTCAAGTTCATGCAAGACAAGGTTTTATGACTTTTGCACAAACTTGTCCAACTTGTTCAGGTTCAGGACAAGCTGCAAGTGCATCTTGTAAAAAATGTAATGGTACAGGATATGATGAAGTAAAAGATAACTTTAAAGTAGATATTCCTGAAGGTGTAAATGATGGGATGAGAATTAGAGTTTCAAATAAAGGAAATATTGCTCCAGATGGAACAAGAGGAGATTTATACTTAGAAGTTTCTGTTAATGAAGATTCTCACTTTGTTAGACATGATGACGATATTTATTATGAAGCTCCAATTTTCTTTACTCAAGTAGCTCTTGGTGGAAAAATTACAATACCTGGATTAAGAGGTGAATTAGAACTTGATATTCCAGCAGGTGCTAAAGACAAGCAACAGTTTACATTTAAAAATGAAGGTGTTAAATCTGTTCAAGGTTATGGGAAAGGTAACTTAGTTGTACAAATTAAAATTGAATATCCTAAAAAGTTAAATAGTAAACAAAAGGAACTTTTAGAAAAACTACAAGAAAGTTTTGGAGTTGAGAGTAAACCTCACGAAAGAAGCTTTGAAGGAATGTTTGAAAAAGCAAAAAAATGGTTTTCTTAAATAACTAAAATAATAGTTATAAAAATTAATGTATAATATTTTCAATAAATGATATTAAGGAAAAATATGAAATCTAATTACTTAGAAAATACACCAGATAAAGATGGTTACTTTGGTAGATTCGGTGGTTCTTTTATCCCACCAATGCTAGAAAAACCATTCGCTGATATAGAAAAAGCATATAAACAACTTAAAAATTCTCCTGAATTTATTGATGAACTTAAATATGTAAGAAAACATTATCAAGGTAGACCTACACCTATTTCATTTGCTAAAAATTTAACAAAATATTGCGGTGGTGCAAAAATCTATTTAAAAAGAGAAGATTTAAATCATACAGGGGCACATAAATTAAACCATTGTATGGCTGAAGTAATATTAGCTAAACACTTAGGAAAAACTAAAGTAATTGCAGAAACAGGTGCTGGACAACACGGAGTTGCACTTGCTACTGCTGCTGCTTATTTTGGATTAGAGTGTGAAATCCATATGGGTGAAGTTGATATTGAAAAAGAACATCCAAATGTAATTAGAATGAAAATACTTGGCGCAAAAGTAATTCCAGCAACTCATGGCTTAAAAACATTGAAAGAAGCAGTCGATTCTGCATTTGAGTCATATGTATCACAAACTAAAGATGCAATATATTGTATTGGTTCAGTTGTAGGTCCGCATCCATTTCCAATGATGGTAAGAGATTTTCAAAGTATCATTGGTATTGAAGCTAAAGAACAATTTAAAGAATTAGAAGATTCAAATCCTAATCATGTTGTTGCATGTGTTGGTGGAGGATCAAATGCTATGGGTATATTTGCAGGCTTTATTGACGATATTGATGTAAATTTAATTGGTGTTGAACCTATGGGAACTGGTCAAAAGTTAGGTGAACATGCTGCTTCTTTAACTTATGGTGAAGAGGGTGTTATGCATGGATTTAATTCTATTATGCTAAAAGATGAAAATGGAGAACCCGCACCTGTTTATTCAATTGGTTCTGGTATTGATTATCCATCAGTTGGTCCTGAACATGCTCATTTAAAAGAAATAGGTAGAACAGAAGTTGGTTTATGTAATGATAAAGAAGCAGTGGATGCCTTTTATAAGCTTTCTCAATTAGAAGGAATTATTCCAGCATTAGAATCAGCACATGCTGTAGGCTTTGCTATGAAGCTAGCTAAAACTTTACCTGTTGATAAAACTATCTTAATTAACTTATCAGGACGTGGAGATAAAGATATCGACTTTGTAGTTGAAAAGTACCCTATTCCAAATGCAAAGTTTTAGATTTTAAATCTAAAATTGTTTTATTAGATTTTTATTAATATTTGTAAGCTCTTCATATTTGAACTTTAGTTGTTCATATTGGAGAGCATAATCATTATATAAAAAAGAGTAATCATTCTCTTCTTTGTCCTTATATCTTCCATATTCGTCTCTTGTTGTACTTGATAAGGCATCTACAAAACTAAATGAATTTACCTTTGTTAATATTTGATCTAATCTATCTTGTGAAATTATATCTGTAGTTTTTTTATCACCATTATCTATTTTTTTAGAAATGGAATCGTAAAGTAAATCTGCTAATGAATTTGAAGATGATGTATTTAAAAAACTATTTTTATCTTCATATCTATCATAAAGATAAGAATATCCTATATCAAAAGGCTCACCTAAAACTGTATTAAATAAAGCTTGACCTAAAGTATCATCTTGAGTAAAAAGTGTTGTAAGTCTAAGGTTTTTTGCCATTTGATTTGACTCTTCATCTTTAAAAAAAGTATCAATTTCTTCTAAAGTAATTCCTTTTATATTTTCATATGTTAATGAATTATTCCTATTTATGCTTACATCATCGTTATTTGTTGTTTTTGATGTTGATATTAATGAGTTTAAAAAATCATTAGATTTAATTGATTTATCTACTTCTTTTATCTCATTTTTAAATAATATTTCATTTATATTTGATGTAATCATTTACAATCACTTTTTTTTGATAAAACCTTTAAAATATCACAAGAAAAACCTGCTTGTTTTCTAGCTTCAAAATTTAAATCCATTTTTCTTTTAGTTGAACCTGGATAAACATCTTCTATAATTTCTAAATAAGTAGAGTCATAGTCTAAGTTCTCTAAATCGCAAGCATATTTATACCAGATATCACCTTTTCTAACATGATCAACTTCTTCTTCTAAAATTGTTTCTAATACTTTTAGTATCTTTCTATTAAAAGGATCATTATTTGATTTTAATTTTTCCATAATTTTAGGATTTTGATCTAAACCATTTGCTTCAAGATATCTAGGAACTGCTGCCATTCTTCTTAAAAATGTTGGTGTATCTTGTAAGGCTTCAAATAGATTTTTATGTACAGGAAAATCACCATATTTACCATCTAGTTCATTTAATAATTTTTCTAACATTAGAAAATGTCTAATTTCATCATTTGCTACTTCAAGCCAATCTTCATAATATTTCTTTGGTAAATCTTTAAATCTTAATGCTGCATCAAGAGCTAAATCAACTGCTGAATACTCAATGTGTAAAATTGTATGTATTAAATATCTTTTACCTTCATCTGTATTAAAATTCTTTATTTTTGGAAGTGATGTAGGTTTTACTATTTCTAAAAAAGTACTATAAGCTGGTTGTATTAACTCGCAAGGTTCATATGAATCATTAATTGTATATTTATTGTTTAAAAATTTTTCATAAAATCTATTAAACTTTTCTATCTTATTTTTAGGTTCACTTGTTAATAAAACTTCTTCAAGTGTATTAAAATAATCCATTCGTAACCTCTTTCTTGATATAATTTAACAATTTTAGCAAAGTAAGGTTTAAAATGGATATAAAAGTTCAAGCAATGGGTGATTATCAAACAAATTGCTATATTGCAACAGTAGATGGAAAAGATTTAATAATTGATCCAGGTGTTGATTCTCTTAGATGGATAAAGACTCAAGTTACAAATCCAATAGCGATATTAAATACTCATGGACATTTTGATCATGTATGGTCAAATACAGAAGTACAAAAAGAGTATAACTTAGAAATTTATACTCCTAAAGATGATAACTTTATGTTAGAAAAAGATCCATATGGATTAGGAATGATTCCTTCATCAGCTGATGTATTAATTGAACCTGATGAAGAAATTGAACTTCAAGGAATTAAAATAAAATTCCATCATTTTCCAGGTCATACACCAGGATGTTCTGCTATACAAATAGGTGAGCATTTATTTACAGGTGATTTTATTTTTAAAGGTACAATTGGAAGATTTGATTTTCCTTTTTCTAATGCAGCACAAATGAAACTAAGTATTAACAAAGTTTTAGCATGGACTGATGATTTTCATATTTATCCAGGACATGGGGATAAAACAACATTAAGAAGTGAAATACATACATTAAAACAATGGGAAGCTAGTATATAAAGGACTAATTTGAATCCAACTTGTGAAAACATTATTAAAATAAACGAAAAGCTTAAGCTTTTAAATAAATTAGAAGATATTTATTTAACAATATATAATCGAATTAAAGAAGAATACAATATATCAGAACTAGAAATATTATTAAAAACAATAGATAAAACTGAATCTTTATTTAAATCAAAAGAAATTATTTACGATGATTTTTTAAATAGCTTCAAATATATTGAAAATGAGAATACTCAAATATATTTTTTAGTTTATTCAAAAACAGAAAAAGATAATAATTCAATTATAAAAGAATTACCAAAATTAAAACTTGCTTTAGAATTTTACTCTTCATCTTTATACAATAAATATTTAGAAAAGTCGATTCATGAGTTATCTATCATAGATCCAGTGACAGGTGCATTCAATAGATCTTATTTAGATGTTTATGTTGATAATATACTTAGTATATCAAATAGAGAACAGAAAAAAGTTGGTTTCTTAAAAATTGGTGTTGATCAATTTAAAGCAGTGATTGATGAGTTCGATTATACTATTGGAGATATGATTTTAGTAGAGCTTACTAATACATTAAAAGAAAGTGTTAGAATATCAGATATTGTTATTAAAATGTCAGAAGATGAATTTTTATTAATTTTATTAAATGTTATTAATGAAACTAATGCTACAATAGTTGCAGATAAACTTATTAATAACTTTTCTCAAAGAAAAGTTATAATTGATAATAACACGAGTCAAACTCTAAAAAAAACTATTTGTGTAGGGATGTCTATTTTTCCTGATGATGCAACTAATATAGATGATGCAATCAAAAAAGCTGATATAGCATTATATGAAGCTAGAAATATAGGAAGAAGTAAATCATACAAATATAGTGAAGAGAATGTAAATACAATTGATTTCTTTTAGGCGGTAATTTTGAAAAATAAGATTTTAGATTTAATTAAATCATCAGCAAATAATGAAAAAGACTTCATCGCTTTAAATAGTATATTTACTTTGCATGAACAATTACAATATGCTTCGAACATTAATCAAATGGCTGAAGATATTTATACTTGGTTAAATAAAGAATTTAGTATTGATAATGTAGTTTTTACATTATTTGATATAAACACAAATTCAAGAGAAGAGATTTTAGTTAAAGGTGAAGATTTTTATCTAGATGATGAATATTCTTGTTTTTTTATTATAAATACTCATACAAATTTAAATGCAACAGTATCATTTAATGCTACATCAAATGTACATTTTCAAATAATACAATCAAAATATAATACAATTGAAGCTGCATTTTTTCAAATTTCTCCAATAATCCAAAATGGAATAATAAAGAAAAACTTTATAGAATCATCTTCTTTAGATTCTGTTACAAAAGTTTATAATAGAAGCTATTTAATTAAAAACCTCACTAAACACCTTAGTCTTTCAAAAAATAAAGAAACAGAAATATATTTCCTAATGATTGGAGTTGATCGATTTAAAGCCGTAATTGATGAGTTTGATTATGATGTAGGAGATAAAGTTTTAATTGAGTTAGCAAAAGTAATTCACTCAAATATTAATGAATTTGATATGGTAGCAAGACTTAATGCTGATGAATTTTTAGTTACAATTGTAAGTAATTCTTCTGAATTTGAAGCTTTAGAAACTGCTCAAAAAATTATAAAAGATTTTTCATGTAAGAAAATACTTGTAGATGAAGAAAAACAACAAACATTATTGAAAACTACGTGTATTGGTTTTGAGAAACTTGATGTTACGGTAGAAGGAAGTATCACAGATTCTATTAAAAATGCGGATATAGCACTTTATGAAGCAAAAAATAAAGGACGGAGTCAATTATTCAAATATTCTGATTTAAAAGATGAAGATACAATAGATTTCTTTTAAATCTATTGTATCTTTCTAGCTTTCATATACACTCTTTTGGGAGCTGGATATCCTTCAACTGTTTTTGTTTTATCATTCTCATCTAAAAAATCTTCTAAACTTTGATCAAAGGACCAAGGCGTTTTTCTTTGTTCTTCACTTGTTGTTGTTGTAACTGCAATAACTTCAATATTTTCAAACCCTGCTCTACTTAACCAATTTCTTAAAGCAGAAATTGTAGGAATAAAATAAATATTAGGAATTTTAGAATATCTTTTATTTGGCGTTAAACAAATTTCTTCTTCCCCATCTATCATAAAAGTATCAATTAAGATTTCGCCTTTAGAATTTAAACCTCGAGCAAGTGATTTTAAAGTTCCAACTGGATCTGCTCTATGATATAAAACACCTAACATAAATATAAAATCAAACTTATGATTATAAAACTCTAAATGCTCAACTCCTAACATTTCATAAGTAATATCAGATTTTACAAAATGATTAATAAACTCAAATTGATGTAATGTTAAAGGTGCAGGATCAAAACCAATTAATTTTTTTGGTTTATCTTCTAACATTCTAAACATATAATATCCATTATTACAGCCAATATCTGCAACAACTTTATTTTTTAAATCAAAGTGTGGTCTTATTAAATTATATTTAATATTACTTTGCCATTCACTATCTATTTCAATTCCAAAAAGATTAAAAGGTCCTTTTCTCCAAGGAATTAATATCTTAGCAGTTTCTTCAACTAATTGTAACTCTTCTTTAGTTAGATCTTCTTTCTTTCCAACACTAAACCAATCTCCATAATCAATTGATAAATCATCAATATTTATAGCCTTAGAAACTTCTTGGATTTTTGTGAACCAAGGTTCAACATTCTTCCATGTTCTACAATCTTCTTTCTTTTTTTGTAATGTTATTAAATCCATTTGCAATTATAAGTATTTTAAATAAAATGTTATCTTAAATCAATAAGAAATAAACCCATCTTTTGCTATAATCCCTTTTTACTCACAAATACATAATTTATTGCTCATTGTTAACGTTGAGTTAACCACTTATGAATATAATTAGACAATAATTTAAAAAGGATTTTTATTGAAAATTTCAAGCGTCTTGTTTTCTTTTAAGACAACACTAACTTTACTTGCTATATTAGCAATTGGAGCTGGCTATGCTACCTTTATCGAGAATGATTTTGGTACATCATCAGCTAGAGTATTAGTTTATAATAATATTTGGTATGAAACAATATTAGTTTTAACTACTATTAATTTAACAGGTATTATATTTAAATATAAAATGTGGAAGAATCTTCCTAGATTTTTATTTCATGCTTCATTTGTAATTATTTTAATAGGTGCAGGAGTTACAAGATATGCAGGATATGAAGGTATAATGCAAATTAAAGAAGGTACTACAGAAAATAGAATGATTTCTCTAGAGCCTTATTTACAAGTAACAATTAAAGATGGTGAAAAAACATACTTTAAAGAGTATCAAATGGAATTTGCAGCATTATCTGAAGAGTCCAACTTTGCAGTAAGTGTAGAAGAATTTTATAACAAATTTGATCATACAATTGCCTTTGGTGAAAAAGAAGTAAATATTTTATATAAAAACTTTTTTTTAGCAAAAAAAGGTACTGCAAAAATGGGTATGTTAACTATTGATGTAACAGTTAATGGTGAAACACAGGAACTTAAGTTACCAGGAAGAAGAAGCCAAAAAGGTCTTGAAAGAGAACTTAAATTTGGTGATGTTTCTGTATTCTTAGAGTATGGTTCAAAAGTACTTACTTTACCATTTGCTATTAAATTAAATGATTTCCAACTTGATAGATATCCAGGAAGTATGTCTCCATCTTCATATGCTTCTGAAGTAACTGTTATTAAAGAAGATTCAACAACATATGATTATAGGATTTTTATGAATAAAACTATGCATGAAGGCAACTTCTTATTTTTCCAAAGTTCATATTTCCCTGATGAAACAGGTACAGTATTATCTGTAAATAATGACCCAGGAAAATGGCCAACTTATTTAGGATATTTTCTTTTAATCTTAGGACTTTGTTTAAATTTCTTTGATAAAAAATCAAGATTTAGAAAACTTACAAAATTTGTAGATTCTAAAAATATTGCTTCAATAGTAGCTGCATGTATTTTTGTATTTAGTGCAACGTCACTTAAAGCAGATGAAACTAATGCAGATTTTAAAATAAAAGCACAACAAACAGTTGAGTATTTAAAAACTTTTAAAAATGAATCAGCTCAAACTGCTAGAAACTTTGCAAGATTAGTAACTCAAAGTTCATCAGGAAGAATGAAGCCTGTTTCATCTTTAAATAGAGAAATTGTTTTAAAAATAAGTGGAAAAACTGAATTTTTAGGAATGAATGCTGATCAAATAGTACTTGGTCTTTTAACTCGTCCTGAAGTTTGGAGAGATATTAAATTAATTAAAATTAAAACTCCAAAACTTAAAAATTTCCTAGGTGTTGATACAAATAGAAAACATATTGCCTTTTCTGAAGTATTTAAAGATGGTAAATATCTTTTATCAAAAGAATCAGAAAAAGCCTCTTTAACAAAACCAAATGAAAGAGGAACTTACGAAAGAGATATTATTAAAATCGATGAAAGATTAAATATCACTTATGCAGTATTTAACGGTAGTTTATTTAATCTTTTCCCAAAAGTTGAAACTGCTAATGAACCAAAAGATTCTAAAATCAATAATAGATGGTATACACCAATGGATGCTATGAATGATTTTGAAGGTAGAAATAAAACAGCAGTTGAAGCAATGACTAGAGGTTTTATTAATGCAGTTATCCAAAACAAATGGGATGATGCAAACAAGTTTATTTCAATGATGTCAACATATCAAGAAAAAGTTGGTTCTAAAGTAGTTTTAACTCAAACAGAAATTGACAACGAAATTATGTTTAATGAATTTGATATTTTCCCTAAAGTTATGTTAGCTTATATTTTCCTAGGAATTATTATATTAATTGCGGCATTCTTTGTAGTGTTTAATCCTACTATTAAACCTAAAAAGACTACTTTTGTTTTCTTTGTTCTTTTAACTTTAATATTTGCTGTTCATACTTTTGGTATGGGATTTAGATGGATTATTTCAGGACATGCTCCTTGGTCTGATACTTATGAAACTTTATTATATATTTCATGGTCAGCTGTATTTGCAGGATTAATGTTCTTTAGAAAATCTTTACTAGCACTTAGTGCTGCTGTTATTGTTGCAGGTATTTTTATGTTTACTGCACATTTAACAGGTATTGATCCACAAATTACAAACTTAGTTCCTGTATTAAAATCATACTGGCTAACTATTCATGTATCAATTTTAACAGCATCTTATGGATTCTTTGCACTTGCTGCAATCTTAGGATTTATGACATTAATCATGTTTATCTTTAGAAAAAATAGACCTCATATTGATGAAACAATTAAACATGTTACTGCAATTATTGAAATTGCATTAATTGTTGGGCTTGCAGCCATTACTATTGGAAACTTCCTTGGTGGAATTTGGGCAAATGAATCTTGGGGTAGATACTGGGGATGGGATCCAAAAGAGACTTGGGCTTATGTATCAATTGTAGTATATGCAATAGTTGTGCACTTAAGATTTGTTAAGCCTCTTTCAACACCATTTATTTTTGCATCAGCATCGCTTATAGCATTCTCTACAATTTTAATGACATATTTTGGAGTTAACTTCTATCTTGCAGGATTACATTCATATGCAACAGGAGACCCTATTCCAATTCCAACATGGGTTTATTATGTTGTAGGAATTATTGTTGTTACAATAGCATTAGCTTACAGAAATAGACACTTAAAACCACTAGTTAAAAACTAAGAATTTCCTCTTAGTTTTTACAACTTTTATTTTTTTTTGATATAATCAAAAAAAAATAAAGGACACTTCTTGAGTCAAATAATAGACATATTTAAAGAAATTACTTCAATTCCTAGATGTTCAGGAACACATTCTCCATTTATAAATTATATGAAAGATATATCATCAAAAGCAGGTTTTTTATGTATTGTTGATGAATACAATAATATTTTAATTAAAAAAGAAAAATCTAATGCAAAACTAGTTTTCCAATCACACTATGATATTGTATGTTTAAGTGATAATTGTGTTCCAGTTATTGTACAAAATGATGATGTTTTAAGTGCTCAAAACTCAACGCTTGGAAGTGATAATGGAATTGGCTGTTCTTATATGATTCAACTAATTTTTGATGGTGTTGATGCTGAGTATTTATTCACTTCAGATGAAGAGATAGGATTAATAGGAGCAAATAACTTAATACTTGAATTAAAAGCTCCATACATGCTAAATCTTGATAGTGAAGAAGAAGCTGGTATTTGTATTGGTTGTGCAGGTGGGGTTGATATCTTTGCTACTAACTCTAATAAAAAGATTATTCCAAATGATGAAAACCTTGATCTTTATGAAGTTAGTATTTCAAAACTTCAAGGGGGACACTCTGGAGTAGATATTGATAAAAATATTCCAAATGGAATAAAGCTTATTGCACAAACTATAAAAGAAGCAAATGCAAAACTTTTAGATATAAACGGTGGTGAGAGAATAAACTCAATTCCAGTTAATGTAAAAGCAATCATTGCATCAAAGCAAATGCCAATAGCATCTCATGAAAATATTACAATTACAAAAATAGATACAAAAAGTGAACACTTAAATATCTATGATGAAAAAATTATTGATTTTATAGCAAGTTTTGAAAATGGAGTTAGAAGTGTAAATAAAGATTTAGGCGTAGTTCAAAACTCTATAAACCTTGCTATTATTAAAACAGGTTTAGATGAAATTAAAATTGAGTTAAGTGCAAGATCTATGGCAAATGATGAATTAGCACAATTAAAAGATGAAACAATAAAAATGCTAGAAGAACATAACTTTACGGTTACAACTGATGGAAAATATCCTGCCTGGAAACCGGATATAAATGAGTTTACAAATAAAGTATTAGAAATATATAAAGAAGTAAATGCACAAGCATCTTTAGAAGCAATACACGCAGGACTAGAATGTGCAATATTTAAAGATAAATATCCAGATATCAAAGTAGCCTCAATAGGCCCAAGTATAGAGTTTCCTCATTCTAAAAAAGAAAGAGTTTCTATAAAATCAGTTGAAAATGTATTTAAAGTAGTCAAAAAAATTGTTGATCAAATAAATAACTAAGTATATGAGTTCATAAAAGAGGAGAAAGTCCTCTTTTAGAATATTGGTACTAACTTATAATCTTGTGTTTGCCAACCAATTAAAGATATAAAACCATCTGCTACAATATTCATCTCTTTTGGTATAGTTTTATTATCAATATTAAATACCTTAGTTGCAACTGCACAAACTTCCATTCTAACACCTAAATTACTTAATGTTCTAATTGAATCTTGAATTGATTGTAAATACTCATCATATTCCATTTCAAAATCTTCATCTTGTTTTGTACTAAGAAATTTAACAGTTTTTCCAATAAAAACTAAAACCATATCAGACTTAACATCTTGTTTTAAAAGTCCCTTATGAGTATCGGTTATTATATTCATATAAAAAGCTGTTTTTTTAACATCCGTAAAATCTATTAAAAATACACTTTTAGCTTTCTTAATACCGTTTAAGGCAACTTTATCATTTATCTCTTGTGCATTTATATTTGTAGTAAAAAACAATGTTACGAATAATGATGCAATAAATAGACTTATTTTTCTCATTTTGATCCTTTTATTATAAGTTATTATTATAACATAATTATAAGTTTACCACCAAGTTACAAAAAATCTTTCAATAACTGTTTTGTTATCTTGTATTTTTTTAGACCATACGAGAGGAGAAGCAGTTATTTTTATAAAAAAATCTAAATCTTCAATAGCCTTTTCATAACTTTCCCATGTTTTATTTGATTTAGGATCACTTAACCAATCAAATCTATGTGGAACAAAAAACTGCATTTCCTTAAAAGAAATGTCTTCTTTAAACTCTTTAAAACTTAAATAATATCCGTGAATACAATCATTGTTTATTAAGTCAAAATCTTTTTCTTTTAGATGTCTTGGAAGAAAAACGTTTCCTTTAAAAAGTATTTTTTGTTCGATATTATCTAAATCAACACCTTCTAAATATGTTTTTGTGTCTTTATTAAAAAGTAAAGGAAACTGTTTGTTTTTAAGTTTTTCTAGTTTTAAAAGTAAGGTATCACTTCTATTTGGTCCTATATACCTATCTATCTCATTTTTAAAGCTATCATCATAAACATAAAATTTATACTGCATTTCAACATGAATATACTTATCTCTTTTCTTATCAAAAAGAATAAAATCTATTTCGCCTAAGGTTTCTTTATTATGAATAATTTGTTTATTTTTTATGATTTTTTCATATCTAGAAGAGTTATCAATAATAGCTTCAAAGAAATACTCTACCCTCTTTCCCAAAGGAAGTTGTTGTAGAATTTCAATATTACTTATATCAAAATTCTCAATATCAATATCCTCAATATCAAATAACTCTAAACCATAAAAAGTATTGTTAAATAAAGAAGGAGTATTGTAAAACCCTTTAAATTGTTCTTTCAAAACTATAAAACTACATACTTACAATTATAAAAGTCATCCATTAATATTTCAATTGCAGTTTTATCTAGAGCATCTTTATTTGCTACTATATATCTAAATTCTACATTTTTAATTTCTAATTGATTTTCTTTTACATATTTACTTGCTGTTTTATAAAATGCTTTTATATCTACATTTTTAATTGATTTTTTATCAATTGAATTATTGTATTTAACTAAAAATATTTTATCTTCTTTACTACAAATTAAATCAATACCATCTACATTTTCTAAACTTTCAACTTTATAACCTATCTCTTCATATTTTTTTATTGTACGAACTTCTAAAGTTAAACCATTTTTTTCATTTTCTTCATCTTTAATCTTTTTATTTTTTTTATCTTTGTGATCGATATATTTTTTAAAAAATACAATCAGAATAATTATTGGAAGTATATGCCATAATTGGTACAATGCATTTATTGCAATATCACTTAAACTACCCATTATTGTTTTTCATTTGATTCATTTGTTAAAGCCCTATTTTCTATTTGTTTTTAATTATATTATAATTTAGATTTTAAAGATATTTGTAGATTATTTTCATTTACTTTCATTTACTTTATATTTATAAATGATTTATATCATTTATGTATCATTTTACATAACAAAATGACGGAGAATCATATATGAATAAAGCAATAGAATACTTTTTAAAGAACTCACGTCTTAACTATACCCTTTTACTTTTTATTTTAATTATGGGTATTTTTTCTTATATAAAAATACCAAAAGAGATGTTTCCTACTGTTTCATTAGATAGTATTCAAGTAAATGGAAGTTATAGTGGGGCTAGTGCTGACAATCTAAATAACTTTGCCGTAATAGAAATAGAAAATCAAATAGATACCATTTCAGGCATTGAAGAGATTAAATCAACTATACGAAATGGAAGTTTTAATATAGAAATTGAACTTCAAGATGGAGTGGATAAACAAGATGTTAAAGATGATATAAGTGATGCAGTTAGTGCTGCTAAAAAATATCTCCCAAGTGATATGACGGAACCTACTGTATCAAGTGTTGAACGACAAAAATCACTTTTAAATGTATCTATATCTTCACAAAATAGAACTAAAGCCCAAATATTAGATTTAGCAGATACTATCAAGGCAAAATTATATCAAGTGCCTAGTATTAGTGAGATTGAAATCTTTGGAGATAGTGATTTACAAATAGATCTTTACTTAGACCATAAAAAAATAAATATGTATGGTTTAGAAAGTAATTTAGTTATATCAGCACTTCAAAATTTTTCCTATATTTATCCAGTTGGTCAAATAGAACAAGTAGGAAACCATATATATCTAACTGCAAATAATAATAAATTTGATAAAAATTTATGGGAAAATACAATTATTAAAGTAAATGATAAAAAAGTTTATTTAAAAGATATTGCTGATATTTCAATTGATTATCCAACAGATGAAACAATCTCAAGATTAAATGGAAAAACAACAGTATCACTTAATGTATATAAAAATGATGAAGGTGATTCAATTGCTGTTGCAAATAAGATTCAAGATATCTTAGAAGAGTATGAAAAAACAAGTAATGATTTAACTATAAGTGTTACGAGAGACTCTTCAGGTCCTGTTGGTGATAGAATAAAAACCATAATATCAAATATCACTTTAGGACTTATTTTAGTTGGACTTACTATGCATATTCTTATTTCATCAAGATTATCTTTAATAATAGTAATGGGAATACCATTTTCTTTTATTTTAGGTCTTCTAATTATTGAAAGCTTGGGATATAGTTTAAATATGATTTCGCTTATGGCAATTTTAATGTCATTAGGAATTGTGGTTGATGATGCAATTATTGTAAGTGAAAATATACAAAGGCATTTAGATGAAGGTGCAGAATTAAATGAGGCTGTTTTAAATGGTGCAAAAGAGATGATTGCTCCTGTTTTAATTGCAGCATTTACTACAATTTTCGCATTTTTACCAATGCTATTAATAAGTGGAGAGTTTGGTATTTTGATGATGCTTATACCAATAGTTATCTCTGTTCTTATTTTTGCATCACTTATTGAATCATTTATATTTTTGCCTCTTCACGCAAAACATATTTTAAAAAGAAAAGATAAAATGCTTGATTGGACAAAGGCGTATAATTTTTATGAAAACATCTTACATAAAGTCATACACTATAAAAAAACTTTTCTTATAATGTTTTTTATAACAGTACCTTTAATCACTTATCTTTTAATAAGCCAAAGTAGATTTCAAATGATGCCTGATATGGTTTCTAGAAATGTAACATTATCTTTTAAACTTGATGAATCAAAATCTTTAGAAGAAACAGATGTTATTACAAAGAAATATGAAGAAATTCTTTTAAAAAATGCAAAAGAACTTTTTATAAAAAACATAGATGCAACTATTGGAAGATTTACAAATATTGCAAGTTCTAGTGAAACAATAGAAAACGGTTTTACAATAGCTTTAGAACTAGAGGATACAAAGGAAGATGATTTTTTAAATAAATATGTTAATCCTGTGTTAAATCTTAGCTTCGATTTTGAACAGAAAAGTAAAGTAAGAACAACAGATACAAATGAAGCAATGCAACAAATAAGAGAACTAGTAACTCCTTTAACAAAAGAGGATAAAGTTGTAGAATTTAACGTAGTAACAAGCAGAATTGGAATAGTAAGAACTGATGTTGAATTAAAACTAAGTAGTGATGATAAAACAGCTCTTTTAGCAGGTATAAAAACACTTAAAACTGCAATTAGTAAAATTGAAGGAACAAAAGATATTGCAGATAATACACAGTTGGGTGATTGGGAGTATAAATTCTCTTTAAATAATTATGCAATGAATTTAGGATTAACAGATAAAGAAATAGCCTCACAACTTACAAACTATTTTATGGAAAAAGACCAAGGTGATACTTTTAATAAAGATGGTGTAATCAATATTATGACGGAATCAGTTTATAAAGATAGTATTGATGAACTAAAGCACTTTTTAATAGCAATAGATAATAAAAAGATTGAACTTAAAGAACTTGTTGATTTTAAAATTGAGAGAAATTTCGAAAAAATAGAGAAAGAAGATGGCCTAATTCAAAAAACTGTATTTGCAAATGTAGATACAAAAATCACAAGTGCAAATGAAGTTATAAAAAAACTTAATTCAACTATTAAAAATATAGAGAAAACAGGTGTAAATATAGGCTTTGGAGGTGAACGTGAAAAAAGTTCACAAATGGCAAGTGATATGATAAAAGCTTTTATGGTAGGTCTATTTTTAATATTTTTAACATTACTTATTAATTTTCCATCTTTCAAAAGTGCATTTATTATTTTATCTGTTATTCCATTTACTGCATTTGGAGCAATTTTAGGACACACTATTATGGGAATAAATCTAAATTCCCAGTCATTTATAGGAATGTTAGGACTTGCAGGTGTTGTAATTAATGATGGAATTATTATGCTTGATTTTTTACATGATACAAAGAATAGACAAGAGTTTTTCGTAAAAGCAAAACAAAGAGTAAGACCTATTTTAATTACTTCAATTACTACGATATTAGGGCTTGCAACTTTAATATTCTTCCCAACAGGTGAATCTTTAATGCTACAACCAATTGCCATATCACTTGGATTTGGGATTGCTTGGGGAACGATATTAAATCTTATTTATGTACCTGCTTTATATGCAACACTATTTAAAATAAAGGATTAGATTATGAAGAAATATTTACTTATATTAATAACACCATTTATGCTATTTGCCCAAACTTATATGGCTAAAGTTGAACCATATGATACATTTACAATATATGCACAAGCAGCAGGTCAAATTGTAAAACTTGATAAAAGTGATGAAACAAAAGTTGTAAATAAAACTCTAATAAAATTAGACACTAGTTTAGAACAAAAACAGTTGGAAATTTACAATAAACAACTTAGTTTATATAATAAAAAGTTAAAGATATTAGAAAATAGTTATAAAAAATATATAACTATTAGAGGTAAGAGTCAAGCAGAAAAAGATGATAAGTTATATGTAATAATTGAACTTCAAATCTCTATAGAATCATTAAAATTGGATATAAAAACTTTACAAGATACTTTGAAAAAGAAAGCAATTTTAGCAAAAGATTTATATATAAAAGAGTTTAATGTGAATGTGGGGGATTATGTATCTATTGGTACAGAACTAGCAAGTGCGTATGATATAAGTAAATCAAAGCTTCTAGTATATGTTTCTGAAGATGATTATAAAGATATAAAAAATAAAAAAGTGTTAATAAATGGGAAAGAGAACATGGCAACAATAGAAAAAATTGACAAGACTTTAGATGAAACATTTGTATCTGCACATAAAGTTACACTAATATTAAAAGATGATGATTTTGGAAAAGTTTTAAAAGTGGAGTTTGTAAAATGAGAAATTTATCAAAAGTATTATTAATATCTCTAGTACCTTTATTTGCTTTTTCTAATGAGATACAGACATTATCAGATACAAAACAAGAAATAATTAAATTAAAACAAAAGCAGATAAAACAAAAAGAACAATCAAATAAATATGATTGGGTTTCTGATGTGAATTTAAACGCAAGTATTTCTAAAAATGAAGATGATACAAGAACAAATGACTATTACTTATCTATTTCTCAAGATATATTTAAATTCGGAGGAATTACCTCTCAAATGGATTATGCAAAGCAGCTTAAAAAAATGGAGAGTTTGGATTTAGATATTAATACAAAAGATGATTTAAATACTATTTTCTCTTTATTAATAGATGTAAAAATAAATGATATATCCTTAGAACAAAATACATTAAACCTTAAAAATAGTGAAATAAGCATAAGAAATAAGAAATCTGAATACAAAGCTGGACAACTTGATATCAGTGACTTAAATGATGCGATTATGACTAAAAATGAATTAAGTGATACAAAAAAAGAATTAAATTTATCTAAGCTAGTAAATATAAATAGTATTAAAAAATATACTAGTAAAAACTATAAAGAAATAAATATACCTAATATAAAACTAATGAATAAAGATACTTATTTACAAAATGCAACATCAATAAACTATGCAAAATTAGATACAACTGTAAATAAATCATTATATAAAATAAAAAAAAGTGACTATTTACCTTCTTTAGCACTTACTGGAAAATACGGATATGAAGATAGTAATTTAATAAATGGTGATGATTACTATAATTATGGATTAGAACTATCTATGCCACTTAGTTTAACTGCATCAAATGAAATTGAGCAAAGTAAATTGGACTACTTGATAAGTCAAAAAGAGTTAGCAGATGAACAAACAAATAGTTTATCTACCTATGAGGAAGCTATTTTAAATATAAATAGTTATAAAGATAGAATAACTCTTGCCCGAGAAGATATTAAACTTTATGATGAACTTCTAGAGGTAAATGAAGAAGAATACAAAGCAGGATATAAAACTATTGATGATGTTGAAACACTAAAAAACTCTAAGTTAATTAGAGCTTTGGATATTAAAACATATAAATTAAATATTCAAAAAGAGATATTTAAACTATATTTTAATACATCAAAAGTCTAAAAACCCTATTCTCTTGGGTTTTTTACTTTGTTTATTTCCATAGTATATTTATA